>WOR8_10000914_pt1 | contig 76341 bp, 60 predicted proteins | sample DeeMarSeWOR38_10_FD_19890 | JGI IMG/M metagenome (IMG submission 19890)
AGGATATAGAGCAGCCGACAATAGGAGAAGAGCTTAACGATAACAATGCACAGATTCTTTTCTACAAAATTCAGGATACAGATCAAGAAAAAACCTTTGCCATCGAACTGGATTTAGACGGGCGTGTTATAGATTTTTATTGCTACTTAAAAATGGTAAACGATACCTGGAAGATAGAAGCTGTAAGACGATTTCTATTGCCAGGTTTTCTTTATTCAGTTCAAGATTCATTATCAAATTTAAGCTCACCTTCGGCTGCAGATGTAAACCTGCAAAAAACACTCGAGCTGTTTACAATGAACGATGCACGATTGAAGAATTACCTTACCAATAATTTGGATGGTTTTATAAATATTGTTTGGTATTTCAATCAAAATGAAAAGGAAGAAGTAGATAAGCTATTAAATGTACTCAGATGCAATGCGGTTTATAAAGACAACAGATTTTCTAACTGTATTTTTATTCAGATTAATTCGTTTGAGAGGATGGAAGCAGGATTTATTTATGCAGCGGATTCTTCGAGTGTTCCTCCAATGTCATCTGCAGAATTCATTTATATAGAGCAGGTGTTGCCGGACTGGTTTATTTACAGAATTATGTAATATTCTTGTTGTTTGTTATTCCTTTTCTGATCGACCTTTCGATTGCATTCTTAAAGTCCTTTAAATTAACGGGTTTTTTAAAAATATATTCCACCCCAAGCTCAGCGTAATCCTGAGAAATATTCCTGTCAATATTCCCGCTTAGAACAACCACTGGAAGCTTGTTGAAAATATTTAACCGAATTAGCTCCAGGATAAAATTATAACCGTTCATTAATGGCATTTCATTTTCGGTAATCACGAGTGCAGGAGAAGATGATGAAATTACATCGAGCGCCTCTTTTCCGTTGGAAACAATATCAACAGAATAATCAGGAGTAACGTTCTTCAAAATTTTTGAATACAGGATACGATCAGTTTTATTGTTATCCACTAATAATATTTTGTTTGAAGCAATAGGCAGGGTTAGTTTAAACTCGGAACCCTTTCCGTACTCACTGGTTGCCTTAACAGTTCCACCATGCCTTTCGACTATCTCTTTTACAAGTGAAAGACCAAGTCCGCTCCCTTTTTCGCCGGCAGTTCCTTCCGAAGTAAATTTCATATCAATATTAAAGAGCTTTGGAAGGTTTTCTTCTTTTATTCCTTTGCCGGTATCTTTTACTGAAAATTCCCAAAATCTTGATCCTGACAACTGATTTGCCGATATAGTTATTTTATCTCCTTTAGAAGTGAATTTAATGGCATTGGATATCAAATTGCTGAAAATTTGAAGTGCTAAATTTTTATCTACAAAAATATTAAGTGAAGAATCGATTAAATTTTCAACTTCGACCTGTTTCTGTAAAGCAGTACCTGCACTGGAGCTAACAGATTTTTCAATGAGTTCGCGTGCATTTAATTTTTCTGGTTCAAATTTTATTCTTCCCGTTTGCAGACGTGTCCAATCAAGTAGTGAATTAACTAGTGCAAGCATGGCTTTTGACGAATCCTGAATATACTGCACATACTGCTTTTTTTCCCCATCGCTTAGAGTTTCATCTGTTAAAAGAAGATCTGTAAATCCAAGTATAGAACTAAAGGGGGTTCGGAGATCGTGTGAAATTATTGATAGGAATCTGTCTTTTGCTTCGTTCAGTTTTTTGAGATTTTCGGCGGACTCCTTTAATTCTTCTTCTGCTCTTTTTCTTAAGGTTATATCACTCACCAATCCATAGATTCTCTGGATTCCTCCCTCTGCATCCCTTACAATATTTACTTTATTTCTGACCCATACCAGATTTCCTACTCTGTTAATTATTCTGAACTCAAGTTCACTTGAAGAATGAAAGTCACTTCTCCAGAGTGTTGCCAGCTTTTTCTTTAATGATGTAAAATCATCCGGATGAATAATCTTAAGAAATAATTTAGGATCGGAAAGAAATTCTGACTGAGTGTAACCCGTAACTTTTTCGACAGAGGCTGTATAAAAGAGCGGTCTGAGATATTTACCCGATCTTTGAAATGTGTACAAAAAGTCATCAATATTTTCGGTTATGTTTCTGTACTTCTGTTCAGATTCGCGAATTACTTTTTGTGCTCTTTTTCTTTCTGTCACATCACGTGCTACTATAACAAGATATTTTCTTTTATTCCTGAAAAACACCGCAACCGAGAGCTCAGAATAGAAGTAGGAACTGTCCCTTTTCTTTGCCAAAAATTCAAAACGCTCAGGACCGTTTTTGCTGTTTTCTTTTTGTCTGAAATAATCTGAAACTTTCAAAACATCATCATCAGAAACAAAATCCAACAGATTTTTGTTATAAACGTGCGTCGATTTTTCAAATCCAAAAATTTCCGCAAATGAATCATTGGCTATCAAAATTTTTCGATCCAGGGTAACTGCAATACCATCCTGTGATGCCTTAAATAAAGACTTATATAATGACAGTTCGGAAAGATTTTCTTCTTCTATTTCAGTTTCTGAAAACAAACAATAAAAATTACGGAAACGCTCGTCGCTTTCTTTATCAGGTAAAAATGTCACATTGAAAGAATGAACATTGTCATTAAAATCAATTAATTCCAGCCTGGATTCTTTTACCTTTTCGCTTCTGATTAAATTGATATCTATTTTTTCTTTATTTTCTACATCCTGCTTAATCAGTCCTAAAAAATTTGTTCTATAAAGTTCAATATCCGGATAGCCTAGCTTTGCTTTAAATGCTGGATTTGAAATTAAAATGGTACCGTTTGAGTCAATTTTACAAGCAGGTTCAATCTCACTTTTTAGTAAATCTTTCAATCTTTCTGAAGGAATTTCGATTTCTTCGGAGGGAATGACTTCCTCTTCTACAAATCCACACAAGACTAAAATTGTATCTGGTTCTTTTTCATCTTTTGTAAATGACAGATCTATATTTAATGATTTTCTTTCCCGGTCCTCATATGATCCACTTAAACTTATTGTATCTTTAGTCTCAAAATTACTTAGCATGCTTTCAAATTTTTCCCGTGAAATGAAATTAAATATCTCACCGACAAATTTTCCAATTGCTTTTTCAGCAGTCAGATCAAAAAAGTTTTCAGTGTTCGCATCCCAATATTTTATTGCGCCAGTTTTGTCAACTGTAAAGATAGCCTGCTTACATTTTAACACGGCTTTTTTATAATATTCGGATTCCTCGGGTTTTTGCGGTAAAAAAGGTTGCTCCTTTGCAAGACTCTTAATGTAAAAATAAACTAACTGTACTTTCCCTTCTGAATTTATATGTGGTTCTAATTTACAATTGTAACTGCTTTCTGATTCTCCGGTTTTTAAATGAATAGGGAATGTTACCTTTTGTTTCCTTTTAAAAACTTCGTTGTAACTTTTTACCAGCAAATGAGTGATTGCAGGATTACTAATCTCTAAAATATTTTTCCCGGCGATTCGTCCAGATACATTAATTAACTCCGCGTTCACTTTTCCACTTGTCGATTGGATTATACCTTCATTATTTGTGATTATAAAAAACGAGTCTATTTCTTTTAAGGGGAGTTTAAGGATTTCTGCGGCTGGTTTATCTTCTTCGCGGACTTTATCTGAAATTTTAATATCATCGATAATTATGATACCACCTGAAATTTTATCCTCTTCATAAATTGGAGTGCCTTTCACAATTACAGATATATATCCACCATTGTCTGAATGGAAATATTCAATTTCTTTCTCAAAAGGTATCCCCTCCAGTGATTCTCTCAATTCATCTTTAATACTTACTGAGGGGAATAGATCATTATTAAAAACATTGAAATGCTCATATGGCAAGGAAATTTGATACAAAAAACTGAACTTCCTAAAGTTCTGATTAACAAATTCAACATCGCCTCTATTAGAGTAAGTGATTATTCCTATTGGAATTTGCTCTATTAATGTTGCTATTTTTTCTTCCATCACTTCTTTGGTAGGTATTTGCCCCGGGCAGAATTTTAGTTCCCGGGTTCGCCCGCAAATCTTATTGAATTAAATTTTACAGCAATTTTAGTGCTATATTTTTTTACAGTTTTAGTTAATTCTGATGAATTTTTCTTGTCAATTCAAGTCATTTTTGAATTCACCTAAAGTGCTTAATTTGCATAGTTTTGAAAGCTTTTTTAGGGAATTTTACAATATCTTCATAATTAAAAAGTTTTTCTTTGAAAATGATTGAAAAATAGAAGAATATTATCTGTCTCATTTTGAGTAAGCCCTGATTAAAACAGGGCGTTATTTTCGTACATGGTTGAAATAGTAATTCGCAATCCTTAGTAAGATCGGATTCAATTTTTCTTTAAATTTCACAGAAGAATCTTTGATAAATATGTTTACTAATATATTTCAAACACTGGGCAGAAAATCACTCGCTTTTTTGGAAGAGTTTGGGCAGATATCCATTCTGCTTCTCGGAATGATTAAAAATTTGAAGAACATTCCGCGTACGCGAAAAACAATTCTGCATCAAATGGAACATATTGGTGTTGACTCATTACCGCTTGTAATAATAATTTCAATTTTTACAGGGGCAGTTGCTGCATGGCAGGCTGCTTATCAGTTGAAAGGAATTGCACCCATGTCGTTGCTTGGCGGTACCACCAGCAGGGCAATTATTACTGAATTGGGACCTGTCCTGACAGGAATTGTGATCGCAGGAAGAGTTGGTGCATCAATTGCCGCTGAGTTAGGAACAATGAAGGTAACAGAACAAATTGATGCGCTTGAAATTATGGCAATTGATCCTGTTCGGTTCCTAGCTATGCCAAGGTTTCTTGCATCGATTTTAATGATGCCAATTCTTGTAATCTTCGCAAACACAATTGCAATAGCAGGTGCTTTTGTTGTATCGGATTATTTTTTAAATGTTCCATTCAATGTTTTCTTTAATTCCGTAAGGCAATTTTTTGTCTTTTCCGATTTAACAGGCGGCTTAATTAAAACCGTGGTATTTGGCGGCGTTACTGCATTGTTAGGCTGCCATATTGGATTCAGAACCCATGGCGGTGCAGAAGGTGTCGGACTCGCAACAATCAGGTCATTTGTACTGTCTGCTGCGATGATTTTAATTCTCGATTATTTCTTATGGACTTTGCTCTTTTAATGGACGAAAATCTCGCTTAAATTCTTCATTGGACATTCATCATAAAACAGTTTAAATTTTAATTAAAATTCATTAAAATGATATTATAATTATTCAAAATTGTGAGTCTTACCATGCAACAAATCCAATATAAAATAAAAGATAAAACCACAGAAATTAAACTGCCCGAATCTTTAGGCTTTGGAAAGATTTTTACAGATCATCTTTTTGAAATGGATTATAGTCCTGAAAAAGGATGGCACGATCCGGTTATCCAACCTGTGGATGGATTACCGATGCATCCTGCAACAATGTTTATTCATTACGGACAGGCTGTTTTTGAAGGACTTAAAGCTTTTAAACATGAAAATGGTGATGTGGTCACTTTCAGGGCCGACAAACACATTGCGCGTTTAAATAATTCTTCACGTAGAATTTGTATCCCTGAAATTGATGAAGAATTTGTCTTGGATGCCTTAAAAGAACTGGTTAATATTGAAAGAGATTGGATCCCTTCAAAAAAGGGAGAATCTCTTTATATTCGCCCGTTTATTTACGGAACCGATCCGTTTTTAGGCGTACGACCATCAAAGAATTATAAACTAGTAATTTTACTCTCACCCGTGGGCGCTTATTATCCGGAGGGATTTAAACCTGTTAAAATTTTAGTAACTGATGAATATGTTCGTGCAGTCAGAAAAGGTCTGGGCGAATGTAAAACACCAGCTAACTATGCAGCGAGCTTGCTTGCAGGTGAAGATGCAGTTAAAAAAGGATATACACAGGTGCTGTGGCTGGACGGTGTACAGCAGAAATATATTGAAGAAGTTGGAACTATGAATATTTTTATTCAGCTGAAAGATGAAATTGTAACTCCAAAATTAAATGGAAGCATATTACCGGGAATTACACGCCGCACAGTTATTGAGCTTCTTAAAGAATGGAATATGAATATCGTCGAGCGTGATATTACAATTGATGAAGTTACCGATGCTTATGATAAAGGAGATCTGGTAGGTGTATTTGGAACAGGAACCGCCGCTATTATTTCATCTGTCGGCTGGCTGAAATACAAAGAGAAGCAAATGACCTTAAATGATGGAAAAGCCGGGGAATTGGATCTTAAGCTCTTCGATGAAATAACTTCAATTCACTACGGATTAAAAGAAGATACTCACAACTGGTTAATCCCGATTGAGCTGAAAGAAACAGTGAGTTAATTTTCTGATAATTATTGACAATTCAATTTAAAAAGTGGTGAAGCGATTTTCGTTTCACCATTTCTTGTACAAAAAACATCCTTTCGAACCTTCCAAATAAAAAAAATCAACTAAATTAATAAATCACTTGACAAGTGTTCATTTGTGCACTATATTTGTAGTGAACAATTGAACACTAATATTAAAAAGATATGAGCAAAATACTAACTGAAAGGCAGGAATCAATACTGAACTTCATTAAACAGTTTGTTCAGGAAACAGGTTATCCGCCGACATTGCGTGAAATCGGAAAAAATTTTGGAATCTCTTCTACTTTCGGAGTAAAGAGGCATTTGGAAGCATTGGTTAAAAAAGGATTCTTAAATATTGAAAGTAATGCAAGCAGAGGTATAACTCTTTTAAGAAACGAAATCGACTTTGAGGATTCTATCTCTGCTGCAGGTGATGAATCCTTTATTAAGTTGCCTGTAGTTGGTAGGGTCGCCGCAGGTTCTCCAATATTAGCAGTCGAAAATATTGAGAGCTCGATAGTCATTGACTCTTCTTATTTGAAGAATGCTGAAAATGCTTTTGCACTTCGTGTACATGGAGATAGTATGATAAACGCGGGGATCAAGGAAGGTGATCTTGTTATTGTATCACCTGAAGAAAATCCAAGGAGTGGTGATATTATTGTAGCTCTGCTCGAAGACGAAGCAACAGTTAAACGATTGCAGGTTAAGGGAAAGGAAGTTACTCTTATTCCGGAAAATGATAATTACAATCCAATAACCATAAAAGATAAAGAGACATTCAAAATAATCGGCAAAATTAAGGGTGTTATAAGGTGGTTAAACTAGAAAGGAGCAGGTTATGAAGACAAATATTTTCATGGATGCTATAAGAAACAGAAGTAACTTAAAATTTCTTTATTGCACAAGCGAAGTCACTTTAGAACCTTACTACATAACTAAGGACCGTACGGGCAAAAAAGTGATTTATGGAAGAATTAAAAGCACAAATGAAATAAGAAAATTTGAATATAACAGGATTGCCAACATACGTGTAATTAGCTCCGTCAGATTTTCACCTCGAATTCCCTTAGCATTAAAAGTTGTCTAATAAACTTTGGCAGTCTGAAATGAATATATCAGAAAGAGAAATAATAGATTTACTCGTAAATGAGTTTTGGCGACGTGGTTATTTTACTCTAAGCAGAAGAATGGGCACTTATTTACCCGAACCAACAGCTATTGGTAAATTTAATGTTGATGTTGTAGGCAGGCAGAAAGATAGATATGCCGTCGGTATAATTTTAAGCCAGAATGATTTAAATGATGTAAAATTTATTGAGAAAATAACATTTCTTGCATCCAGACATTCCAGATTTTCAAAAAAACCTATCACTCTTTTAATTGGCGTACCGGTTATTTATTATAAGCATGTTAAACATATAATAAATAACCTGGAGGAGGAATTAAAAAGAAACATTAAACTTATCAAGATCAGCGAAAATAAAGAAGCCGTCCTATCAGATAACAGGGAGCAATCCGAAGTCCTTTTTTCATAAAACCTTTCATTCTAATTAGCCGTCTAATATTATAACTTTTTACCTTTATTGATTCTCTTAACTTAAGTATAATAAGCTTTGTGGATATTAAATCGGAATATCTGATTTCCTTGCTTTTATACAGTCTTGGGTATAACTTTACAGCCTTCATCAAATTAAATAAATAAGATTGAAAAGAAACAAATCACAAACCGATAAACAGCTACAGGAACAACTAAAAAAATCCGGCCAAATACCGACACACATTGCAATAATTATGGATGGAAATGGCAGATGGGCTAAAAAACGGGGTCTGCCGCGTGTTGCCGGGCACCGAAAGGGTGTTGAAACGGTTAGAGAGATTGTGGAAGCATGTGCTGAGATAGGTGTTAAATATTTAACACTTTATACTTTTTCCACAGAAAACTGGAAAAGACCAAAGGATGAGGTTTCAACTTTAATGCGACTGTTGCTTAAAAGCCTTAAAGACAGACTCGATGAGCTGAACAAAAATAATATTAAGCTTACTTGTATCGGAAATATAGAATCCTTACCTCAGCAGGTGCAAAAACAGCTTTTTGAAGATATTGAAAGAACAAAAAACAATAAGCGAATGACCCTTAATCTTGCATTAAGTTATAGCGGGAGATGGGAGCTTTTAGAAGCTATTAAGGATGTTGCCCGAAAAGTATCTTCAGGAAAAATTGATCCGGAAGAAATTTCAGAAAAAACTATTTCAGATTCTCTTGATACAAAAAATATCCCCGATCCTGACTTAGTAATTAGAACAAGCGGAGAATTTAGGGTAAGTAATTTTCTTTTATGGCAAATTGCATATTCTGAGTTTGTGATTATGGATATATTTTGGCCGGATTTCTCAAAACAGCACTTATATGAAGCTATCGAAAAATTTCAGAAAAGAGAGCGAAGATTTGGGAAAGTTAGTGAACAGTTAAAGAATATAACCAGTGGTAAAAAGAATGAGCATCCTCTTCCGGTTGAACTTGGTTAAAGTTTTAAGCATTGTTTCCGTTTTATTAATTGTCTCTCCAGTTTATTCTCAAGGAGTTCAGCAGAGTTATAAAATACTGGGCATCTCTGTTCAGGGCAACAAATCTGCTGATGCAACCACCATTATTGCCAACAGCGGCTTAAAGGTTGGCAATGAAATTCAGATCCCCGGTGACCAAACACTTAACGCCATTCGGCAGCTCTGGACCTTGAATATTTTTTCAGACGTCCAAATTTTAATTGAAAGGAAAATTAGTGATGGAGTATTTCTTCTGATAAAAGTTGATGAATACCCCAGACTTGAGCGTGTGGCTATTGAAGGAAATGATGAAATAGATACAGATGATATTGAACAAAAAATTACCTTCCTCCGCGGAACAGTTATCTCGCCGCAGAATATTTCCAAATTGAAATTGAGAATTAAAGATCTTTATGCTGAAGAAGGATTTCTGAATGCAAAAATAGAAGATGAGATTTTTGAATTCTTTACTGCTGATACAATAGATGAAGATATTTCAGTAACATGGCGTAATCAAAAAGATCTTTCCGATGAATATGAAGTTATTTATGAGGAAGGAGACAGAACTTATGCAAATCTTATTGCACGAATTAAAGATAGAGTTCTTCTTAAATTAACTATAGAAGAAGGTGATGAAGTAGTAGTTAGAGAAATCGAGTTTACCGGCAACCAGGCTTTCGATGATAGCGATCTGAAAGGCGAAATGGACGAAACAAGTGAAGCTGTATGGTGGAAGTTTTGGTCAAGTGCGCAATTTAATCCTAAAGAATTTGAAAAAGATAAAACCTTAATTGTAGACTATTACAGGAAAAACGGTTACAGAGATGCTGAGATTTTAAGTGATTCACTTTTTTATTATGATGATAATAAAAGTTTAAAGATTATTATGGATGTTTATGAGGGTCCGCAGTACAGAGTAAGGAATATCAGCTGGGAGGGTAATACGGTTTATCCTGAAGCGGTTTTAAATGAAAGACTGGATTTTGCGAAGGGGGAAATTTTTGATTATGATAAATTCCAGAAGAACTTACGTGGCAATGAAGCGCAAACTGATGTTTCAGCCCTCTATCTGGATAACGGATATTTAACATTTAATGTCGAGGCAGAAGAAAAAAGAGTTGCTGAAGATTCAATAGATGTTTTTATAAGAGTAGATGAAAGAAATCAATTTAGAATTTCAAAGGTAAATATTGAGGGCAATACAAAAACAAAAGATAAGGTAATAAGAAGAGAACTTTATACAGTGCCTGGTGACTATTTTAACCGTGCACTTCTTTTTAGAAGCGTTCAGCAGCTTGCAAACCTGCAATACTTTAATGTCGAAAAACTTTATGGACCAACCGGGATTGATACAAAACTGTCGAGTGACAGCACAGTTGAAGTATCGTTTAATGTTGAAGAGAAATCAAGCGATTACCTTAATGCATCGGTCGGATACAGCGGCAGCTTCGGTTTCAGCGGCTCAATTGGTGTTACGCTGACCAATTTTTCTATTATGGAACCCTTCTCTCTAGGCGGGGGACAAATTTTAAACTTTAACTGGCAATTTGGTGTCGGAAATGTTTATCGAACCTTTACAGTAGGCTTTACCGAACCCTGGCTTTTTGATACCCCGACTTCTGTGGGTGTGGACTTCTTCGATACAAGACAGCAATTTGTATATGATTTAAGACAAACCGGGGGAACTTTACGGGTTGGGCGTCGTTTAAAATGGCCGGATGATTTCTTTTTTGTTCAGGGAAGGTTTAGATATCAATATAATAATGTTATTGAAGGACAGAACTTTTATCGAGAAGGGAAAACGAATCAGTTTACTCTAGGTGCCACACTTAGCAGAAGAAATATTGACAATCCTATTTTCCCTTCTCAGGGCTCAGTATTCTCTGTTGATATGGAAATTTCAGGTGGTCCGTTTCTCCCAGGCGATGTTGATTATTTGAAAACACAATTTAAAGCAGAATGGTATAAACGTCTTTTTAATTCCAACAGGGTTGCGCTTTATACCGTCGCGGATTTTGGATACATAGATGAAATAGTCAGAGGAACACCTATTCAACCATTTGAATTCTTTTATATGGGTGGAAACGGATTGGTTATTGCCACTGTTCCATTAAGAGGTTATGAAGATAGGAGCGTTGGACCAAGAAATGCAGTCGGGCAAATTATTGGTGGTAGAGTTGCTGCTAAAATTGGTGCGGAGCTCAGGTTTGCAGTTACACTTGAACCTATACCACTCTATTTACTAACATTTGCTGAGGCAGGCAACGTTTTTGAAAGTTTTGAGAAAACTGATATTTTTGATATGAGGAGATCAGTTGGTGTGGGGGCTCGGTTGCTGATAAATCCAATTGGTCTTATCGGATTTGATTTTGGCTATGGATTTGATCGGCAGATTGTTGATGGCAGAGATCCTGAGTGGCTTTTCCATTTTCAGTTCGGAAGAGGCTTTTAATTATATAATAATAACAAACAAAGGAAAAAAAACTGTGAGAAAATATATTATATTGATTTTATTAGTTTGTGCCGGCGCTTTATTTGCGCAACCTCAAAAAGTTGGTTATGTTGATTCGCAGATAATTTTAACACAATTGCCGGATGCAATAAAAGCACAGGGAGACCTGGATGCGTTAACTAATTTGTGGTCGAACCAAATTGATTCGATGAAGCTTTCTTTACAGCAACAGTATACTGATTACCAAAAACAGGCTGCTACTATGACTGAGGACCAAAAGCAGACAAAGCAACAGGAAATAGTTACCTTGGAACAGCAGATATATACTTTTCAAAATCAAAAGTTTGGACAGCCTAACGGCGAAATCTTTCAGAAGCAGGAAGAAATCTTTGAACCCGTTAAAACCAGAATTTATGCTGCTATAGAACAGGTTGCAAAAGATGAACAAATGCACTTTGTTTTTGATAAAAGCGGCGATATAATATTACTCTATGCGGACTCAGCCTTTGATATTACCTTTAAAGTTTTAGATAAGCTTAAAAGGGGTAAATAGTTTTCATTTTTTTCTTGTCCCTTCGGCCCCAATTATATGGGGCTGAAACTTATTATTCATTCCAGGAGGTTAAATGAAATATTTCATCTTCCTCAGTTGCATTTTATTTTTCATCCCTGCCATCTCTTTCCCTCAATTAAAAGTGGGATATGTAGATTCCGATACCATTCTAGATAACCTTCCCGATGCACAGGATGCACGACAAAAGCTGGAGGCATTAATCCAGGAATGGCAGAATGAACTTCGGCAAATGGAGACAGATATAAAAGCCAAACGTGACGATTTTGAAAAAAGAAAACTTATTATGACCGAGCAAACAAGTAAAGAAACTGAACAGGAAATTACAAAACTGGAAGCAGAGCTTTCAACTTTTCGAGATAAAAAATTTGGTGCGAATGGAGAAGTATTCCAGAAGCAAAATGAATTGATGAAACCGATTCAAAACAAGGTTTTTAACACCATCCAGCAAATAGCGCTTGAAGAGGATCTTGACTTTGTCTTTGATAGAAGCGGGGACATAATGTTTCTTTATGCAAAGGAAGAGTACGATCTAACTGCACAGGTGCTCGAAAGGTTAAAGCTGGAATAGTAGATGCAAATTGCATTAAAAGATATTGCAAAACTTGTAAATGGAAAAATCGTTGGCGATTCTGATCTATTTATTTCATCACTCTCAAAAATTGATGAGGCTAAAAAGGGTGAGATTACATTTCTATATCTGCCTGCCTATGAAAAGTTTTTTGCAAAAACAAAAGCATCTGCGATTTTAGTTAAACCTGATTTCACTAAATCACGAAGTGACATAACCTACGTCGAAGTCGAAGAACCGGATAAAGCCTTTTCGGCGTTAATCGTACATTATTTTTCACCCTCTTTTTATTTAAAGGGAATTGATAAGACGGCCTCTGTCGATAGCAGTGCAGAGCTGGGAGCTAATGTTGCTCTGGGGAAAAATGTTGTGATTTCTGCGGGATGCAAAATTGGTAGTAATGTAAAAATATTTCATAATACTGTACTGCTCGAAAATGTGGTAATTGGAAATGATGTGATTATTTTTCCAAATGTTAGCATTAGAGAAGACTGTAAGTTGGGTAACAGAGTTATTGTCCATTCAGGAACCGTAATCGGCTCTGACGGTTTTGGTTATAAGCAGGATGATAATGGCGTATATCATAAAATTCCGCAAATAGGAAATGTAATTATCGAAGATGATGTCGAAATTGGTGCAAATGTAACAATCGATCGTGCTGCAATAGGTTCAACCATAATAAAAAATGGGGTGAAGATAGATAATCTGGTTCAGATTGCACATAATGTTTTAATAGATGAAAATAGCGTTATGTCTGCCCAGGTTGGAATTTCAGGCAGTACTAAAATTGGCAAAAATTGTATTCTAGCCGGACAAGTTGGAGTAGTCGGGCACATAGAAATTACAGATGGAACTGTTTTAACCGCTCAATCAGGGGTATCAAAATCTATAAAAAAACCGGGCTATTATTTTGGCTATCCGGCAAAGGAATTGAAAACTGCGAAGTTAATTGAAGCTCACTCAAGAAACCTTCCCGATTACTACAAAAGAATTACTCAGCTAGAGGAAGAAGTAAGGATGCTAAAGGAAAAATTAAAAGACAAATCTTTATTTTAACCAATTCATTTCTTTCGGGCGGTTTTAAATAGTTACAATTGTATTTCATAGACTGTCTCAGTATTTTAATATTTATGTTTTTTCTGAACCATTTAATTATTTCATGGAATTTTTATGATTGAGTTGCAAAGAACAATTGCCAAACCAGTTTCAATTTCCGGTATAGGTCTGCATACGGGAACAGAATGCAAAATGACATTTAAACCGGCTCCTGAAAAGCATGGTATTTCGTTCGTAAGGGCCGATCTTGGGGGTATGCCCGAAATTCCGGCAATTGCAGATAATGTTGTGGATGTTTCCAGGGGAACTACCCTTGGTATCGGTGAAGCAAAAGTACATACTGTAGAACATGTACTGGCGGCTGTAGTCGGTCTTCAAATTGATAACATTATAATTGAACTCGATGGAATTGAACCACCCATCGGTGATGGTAGTTCGCTTCCTTACGTTCAGGCTTTGCAAAAAGCTGGAATAGAACAACAAACCGCACCAAAAGATTATTTAATTATTGATCAAACAATAATGCACCATGAAGATGATAAACAAATTGATATTGTTGCTCTTCCCTTAGATAATTACAGAGTTACGGTTATGGTTGATTATCAGAATCCTGCACTGGGAAGTCAGCATACCGGTCTGTTTGATTTTGAAAATGAATTTGCAAGCGAATTTGCACCTGCAAGAACATTTTGCTTTTTAAGTGAAGTTGAATCGCTGGCTGACCAGGGTTTAATAAAAGGCGGAGATATTGATAACGCAATTGTAATCGTTGATCATCATTTAAACGAAAATGAATTGGATGATTTGTCTAAGAAACTCAGAATAAAAAGCAAGATTAGTTTAGGTAGTAACGGAATTCTTAATGATAAGGAACTAAGGTTTAGAAATGAGCCTGTAAGACATAAGCTTTTAGATTTAATTGGCGACCTTGCATTGATCGGTGCCCCGCTGAAAGCACAGATTCTCGCCGCCCGACCCGGGCATAAGGCAAATGTTGAATTTGCAAAGCAAGTGCGCAAACTTTATCAACAGAAAAAACTCGTTAAAAAATTCCAGCTTGTAAAAAAAGAAGGTGTGGTATTCGACTCTAGTGCAATTGAACGGATACTTCCACACAGGTATCCCTTTCTACTTGTTGATAAAATAATTGACCTGGAAATCGATAAAAGAGTAGTTGGAGTAAAATCCGTTACATTTAACGAACCGTTTTTCCCCGGTCATTTTCCGGGTAACCCAATTATGCCGGGCGTATTAATTCTTGAAGCGATGGCGCAGACAGGAGGAGTATTTCTGCTTAACTCTTTTCCAAATCCTGAAGATAAAGTCGCCTACTTTATGCAAATCAACAATGCAAAGTTTAGAAAGCCGGTTGTTCCCGGAGATCAGCTTTTTATGGAAGTGGAAATGGTTAATAAAAAAAGTAAAGTGGTATCCATAAGAGGTAAAGCATATGTTAATGATGAGCTGGTCGCCGAAGCTGATTTTATGGTGGCTGTTTTGGATAAACCGAATAACCAATAAGCGTGAATAATTTAATGAGTGTCCACCCCACCGCAATAGTTAGCGATAAAGCAAGTTTAGGGAGCAATATCAAAATTGGCCCTTATGCTCTGGTCGAAGATGATGTTGAAATAGGGGATGATTGTGAGATCGGTCCCCATGCAGTTATTTATAATGGTGCACGGGTTGGTAACAGAGTTAAAATTAAACAGAGCGCATCAGTTTCAAATGTTCCGCAGGACTTAAAGTTTGCTAATGAAAAATCCATTTTTATAATCGGGGATGATACTGTTGTTCGTGAATTTGCAGCACTTCATAGAGGGACAAAAGAAACGGGTGTCTCTTCTGTAGGGAAAAATTGCTTGTTAATGGCTTATTCTCACATTCCCCACGATTGTACTGTTGGAGATAATTGTATTATTGCTAATTCAGTACAGATTGGCGGACACAGTAGAATAGAAGATTATGTAATAATTGGTGGAAATACCGGCGTGCATCAATTCACTGCAATTGGTGAGCATTCAATGGTTGCGGCAACAATAATGGTAAGCCAGGATGTTCCTCCATTTATATTGGCTGGTAGGAGTCCTGCCCGCTACTTAGGACTGAACGTTGTTGGGCTTCGCAGAAGGGGTTTTCAAACTGAAGATATTGAAACAATAAAAAATGCCTACTCTTTGCTGTATGATAAGGGAATGAATGTATCACAAGCTGTGAAAGTAATAGAAGATGAACTGGGTAGTAATATTTATGTAAAAAAAATTTTAGAATTTATCGGTAAGAGTAGAAGAGGAATCGTTGGTAAATGAATTGGAAATTTGTTGATACAGGTTTCAATACCGGTAAGTTTAATATGGATTTTGATTTACGTCTGGTTTCACAGTTGAGAACTGATGAAGTAATTTTAAGGTTTTACAGGTGGAAACCATATTGCATTTCTCTTGGTGCTAACCAGCCTTTTGACTCAGTCAATTTGAAGAAAGCTGATCATGCTGAAATAGATATTGTAAAAAGACCGACCGGCGGCAGGGCAATTTTGCATGCGGAGGAATTAACTTATTCTGTTATTCATCCGATCACATCGGAACAATCTCCCAAAACTTTATATAAAGAAATTAATCTGGCATTAAAAAAAGGATTGGGTGATTATCATCCTGTTTTACAAAAATTAAGCCTGGAAAACATTCAACCGCACTTTCCATCATTTTATAAAGAGACGAAAAGCAGCTTATGTTTTGCATTAACAGCAAAAAATGAAATAAATTTTGAGGGGAAAAAACTTGTTGGAAGTGCGCAGAGGAAAATTGGGAATGTAGTTCTTCAGCACGGTTCAATACTTTGCGGAACATTTCATAAAAAACTTATTGAGTATCTGGAATTATCTATGGAAGAACGGGCTGATGTAAAGAAGGAAATTGATAGCACCACAACCCAGCTGGAGACAATATTAGATTCAAAAACAGATTATGATAAATTAACCATGTCTTTAAAATCAGGCTTTGAAAATCATTTTAATATTTCTTTTGAGACACATAAAGAGACCGAAATTGTCCATTAAAATTTTAATGAGATATTTTAATTTGTACTTCAGCATGCTTATCCAATCACAAAAAAAACCATTATTAATTTTTGTTTTCATCATAACATTGTGCGCCTCAATTAATGCACAAATTGAGTCTGAAATCTTTCTTAAAGGTGCGGCAGTTACTGATATTGATTTGGAGGATGAATTTCTTTGGGTGGCAACTTACGGGCAGGGGATTTACCGTTACTCGATCAATGATAAGAAGTGGATAAACTTTTCAACAAAAAGCGGCAATGTTGATAACGATCTCTTTTATTCTCTTGAAGTAAGCAAAAATTATGTATGGGCTGCCTCTTCCGAAGGTTTGTATACTTTCACAAAAAAAACAAACAGATGGAGTACAAGAAAATTTGCGCAGGGCGGACAGTTCGGAAACTGGATACGTTCGCTTAAGTACGATGAAAAGGAAAATGTATTATGGATCGGAAGGTTCAGAAATATCACAAGGTTTGATTTGCGTACAAGAAGATACGTTGATATAAACCGCATACAGGGAACCGATCAAAAATCTAATAATATTAAGTCAATTGAAATGGACGGTGATAGTCTGATCTGGTTTGGTTCTGAATCCGGCGTACATGTTTATAACAAGAAAATGAAATATACTGATCCGGCTGCATGGAAATATATCACGAACAAACAAAGAGGATTCAGAGGGGAAGGCGAAACTGTTTCTGTCTCGGATTTTCTTTTTGAAAAAAACAAGATATGGTTCGCTACTGATGAATTCGTAACTATTGATCAGCCGGAATTTAACGTGGGTGGCATTTATACATACGATAGAAAATTTAACTGGGAAAGAATTTACAAAGGGAATGGTCTTGCAGGCAACGGAATTTACTCACTCGGCAAGACGGGTAATTATATATGGGCCGGAGTTTATGAGTTTGATAAATTGCAAAAGGCTGAATACGGCAAAGGATTATTTCTTATAGATCGTTTAAAAGGAAAAGTGATTCCGGTAGATTTAAATGTAATTCAGATTGCATCGTCGACTATTCTTTCATTTCTTTTTGATGGTGAAATAATGTGGATCGGAACAGGTGAAGGACTGGTAAAATTAAGGATCAATAACCGCTTAACTGAATGGCGTATAACGAACTAATACCCTTCTAAATTTAAAACTCATTTTTTCAGGTATAAATTACTCCCGTTTTTTAAAATGACCTATCATTTACACTTCTTTTAATTTTAATTAAGTTTGTGTATCAAAGGGTAGTAAAAAGGGTGCGTGATGAAAGAATTTTACTTGCTTCTAATTCTTATACTGTTTGTTTATTCTGCCTTTTTTCCTCAGATAACTGAAATGACCAGACTCCCCATTCCAAATCCATCTCATTCAACTAAAGAACTCTTATTTAATTATATGCTAATGAAATGAAAAATTTTATTTCAACTACAGTTTTTCTTTGCTTGATTTTCATAATTCAAATTTTTGCTCAGCTGGAAACTATTAAAGAATTTCCAAAGGCATATGATGCACAGGAAATCTGGGATTTAACTCCGGTCTGGATTTCAGAAAATGAAATTCTTGTCTTTTACAAGAATTCAACAAGGGACACAATATTTTCAAGAAGAACAACAAATCTTGGTCAGACCTGGAGTACACAAAAATTAGAACTGGCTGGGGAAGAGATTAATACTTTTTACTATACAATGAATTGTTATAAAATTTCTAACGACAGGTTGTTATTTTTTTGGACTTCAAATAATGGAGAGCTCTATTGTATTTATTCAGATGATAACGGTTCTAACTGGATTGATACGGTACATATTGAGCAGAGTTTCTACAAGGATTTTTCATTACTTGAATTAGAAGAAGATAAACTAGTATTATCTCTTACAAACGCCTTTAGATGGCAGACTCGTCTTAGCAAAGATAACGGTGAAACCTGGTCAATTCTGGACTATTACAATATCCCCATGTATTTAGGTCTTAGTAGAAGGAATCCGCTACTGTTGAAGCTCTCAGACAGTGGCGATTCCTTATTGGGAATTTTTTCTACCACTAATGGTATAATTTATTCAATTCATAGTACAGATAGCGGTAACACTTGGAGTGACACAACCAGAATAATAGATACACGATTCGGATATTATCCTCTATACTATAATTTTCCATTAGTAAAAGCTGTTCTTGATAGTAATAAAAATATCTGGCTTGTCTATGCAGCAAAATGTGATATAGAAAGTGAAGACACAACACAAGTGGATGTATCCATTTTGCAAAGTATGGATAGTGGAGTAACCTGGCAACTAATAAATAACTTTACTTCTTATCTGGGTGATGATTACCTGACAGGTATATCCGGTGATGGCGAGAAGATATTTACCTGCTTTAACTCTTCACGAAACGAAATTTTTAACCAGGGATATTATGGAATATTAGGGCAATCAGAAGATGTAAACACTCCTCCAATTTTCTTCAACGCTGAAACTGTAGGCTATGATTATGATAAGCAAGAGGTTAATTACAGGGCAAAAGTTATTGATGATCAGGGTATATCAAAAGTGGTTGCGAATTTAAATAAGATAAATTTAAATGTTGAACTATTTGATGACGGAATACACAACGATAGCCTTGCAAACGACAATATTTATGGGAATGTGCTTCCAATTATTAATGATGGCAATGCGGGAGATGCTTACGCAATGGATCTTAATAATATAACATTACCATTTAATCGTAAAGGAATAATAGCTGATGTAAATATCGGGTATAAAGGATTCACATTTGAACTTGAGATGGTTGATATATTAAATAACATTGGTATTAAAGAAACGCGGGCAGATATTCCAATAAGGGGTGGTTGGGGCTCACTCGGTAAATTTGATGAAATAGGTTTTCTATTTTCTTCCGGATTTTTTCTCTCAGGATATTCTAATGGTCAATTATGGAGTAATGGTGTAGCCTCTGCATCATTAGTGGAAGATTATTTGCCGGGAATAATCGGCAGTGAGTTATTTGATCCTTTGAATGGGATTTATATTGTAAATAAAAGAGATCCGGCATTCAGCTATTCCTGGCAGAACTGGAAGGATGCTGTTTCACTTGGTGCTGAATTTTACGACGGAGATGGTGACGGTGTTTACAATCCTGTTGATAAAAACTGGAATGGAACCTGGGACTTAAATGAAGATATGCCTCCTTTAGTTGGCGATGAGATTGCTTGGTGTGTATATAACGATGGTTTACCGGCAAACCAGAGAAGATGGCAGTCAGAACCTCAGGGAATAGAAGTAAGGCAGACAATTTTTGCAACCAATAATCCTGAGCTGCAAAATGTCATTTTTATACGATACTCTATAATCAACAGTGGACTTGTAGCAGATGTAATGGATTCCGTTTACTTTGGAATTTGGGAGGATGGTGATCTTGGTGATTTCTCTGATGATGTTGTGGGATGTGATACAATGCTTAATTCGGGATACTTTTATAATAGTGAACCAGATTATTTATATGGAGAAGATTGTCCTGCCTTCTTTTCTACAATGTTACAGGGACCGATCATTATTACAAACAATACAATAGACACGGCAAAAAATAATTTAGGTCAGCAGATAGGTGCGGAGATATTCTCTAATTCAAAAAATCTGAGTATTGCTTCACACGTATTCTTTATCGGCGGTGATCCAGATTTACGTGATCCGAATTCTGCGATCGAGGCAAGAAATTATTTATTGGGTGGTGATAGGCAAGGTGAATTACCGGATCCCTGTAATTTTGCATATGGACTAGTTCGTGGTGGTGTTAACTGTAATGAAGTAAATCCGAGATTATGGTTCTCTGGTGATCCTGTTGAGGATGTTGGATGGATAGCCCGGTATGGACGTGACAATAGAAATTTAGTCAGTACAGGTCCATTCAATTTAGAAAAAGATAAACCGCAGGAATTAATAATTGCTTATGTAATTGGAAGAGGAACTGATTACTTTAATTCAATTACAGTTGCAAGAGAAAATGTACAAAGAGCAATTCAGGAATACCAAAGCAACTTTGCAACTATGAGTTACACACCACCGCCTGCAACAAATCCCGTAAACAGTTATGTACTTTACCAGAACTATCCTAACCCGTTCAATCCAACCACAACAATAAGATATGAATTTCCGCAGGATGGAGTTGTAACAATTGATATCTATGACATACTTGGTCAAAGAGTAAAAACAGTACTTAATGAATTTAAGAGAGCAGACAGGTATGAGATAACATTTAACTCAGCAGGATTAGCAAGTGGGGTTTACATTTACAGGATGAAGGTGAATGATTTCATCACCAGTAAAAAAATGGTGTTGGTAAGATGAGAAAAATATTATTTCTTATTGCGCTTCTATTATTTGGCAATCCAACATTCACGCAAAATTCAGGTTGGACACCTGTGAATTCCGGAACTAATTTGAACCTGAACGCGGTTCATTCTCTATTTGAAACCGCTTTTGTAGTTGGGGATTCAGGAATAATTTTGAAATCAAATGATTTTGGACAAACCTGGCAAGCAATTCAATCACCAACTATATTGAATTTGAATGATGTGAGGATGCTAACTGTTAATTCGATCCTTGTGGTTGGCGATGGAGGGCTAATTATTTTGTCAACGGATGGAGGCAATATCTGGCAATTTATCCCTAGTGGAGTGACAGAGGATTTATTGTCGCTTGATGTTTATGACGGGTCTGGGATAATAGGTGGTAAATCGCAAACTATACTTTACAGCTATTTACAATGGGGTACACAATGGGAGATTAGACAAACCGGACTACTAGGTGGGGAATTCTCATCCGTTTACTTAACATTAGAAGGGGAAGGTTATGTTGGAGGTGATAATTCAATTTCCCAGGCTCTTGTTGGAAAGACAATCAATAGTGGCTTCATTTGGAATTTTATACCGTTCTATCTCAATGGAAATGAAGGCAAGATAACTGATATTGATTTTATTTGGTGGGGAATAGATACAGCGTTTGCTAGCGCAGTACTTTGGGATGGTAGAGGAGCAATTTCAAAAAGTACGGATAATGGTAACACCTGGGTTACTTCAATTTTTGATCTCCCTCTAAATGCTTTATCAATTCCACAGACAGATTCTTTATCAAAAGGATATGCAGTCGGTGATTCAGGTACGATTTTTAAATCTTATAATCTTGGAGAATCGTGGTATCAACAGCAAAGCGGGACCAATGGTAGACTTAATGATGTTCATGTCTTTTGGTGGTACACAGATACCTTAATTGCTGTTGGAGACAACGGTACAATTTTAATAACAACAAACGGGGGTGAACCTGTAAGTGAAATAAGTTCTGATGATACAAAACCGACTTATTTTAGTTTAGCTCAAAACTACCCTAATCCCTTCAATCCAAGCACGAAAATCAGTTGGCAGTCGCCAGTAGGCAGTTGGCAAACTTTGAAAGTATATGATCTGCTTGGCAGAGAAGTTGCGACTCTTGTAAATGAATATAAACCGGCGGGAGAATATGAAGTTGAATTTTCACCAGAATCCAGTATCAAGAATCCAGCATCCGGAATTTACTTCTATACACTTAAGGCAGGAGAATTCATTCAAACTAAAAAGATGATGATTCTTAAATAAACTTATCAGTTTTCATATCCTAAGAAGGCCCCTTTAATAGGGGCTTTCTAACCTCTCATTTTATACTTATTTTAAATTTTTAGTTTTTTAAACAATCAGGCAAACCAATGATTGAAATCTCCAAAATCAGACTCGATGAACTGAGGAAAGGTTTTGAAGGGAAAAGGATAGCTGTAATTGGCGATATGATGCTGGATGGCTACTATTGGGGTGATGTAAAAAGAATATCGCCTGAAGCACCGGTTCCCGTTTTGGAAGTTGAAGAAGAGTTTTTCCGTTTTGGCGGAGCGGCAAACGTTGCTTTGAATATTCAAACACTTGGCGGAACACCGATACCGGTTGGTGTAATTGGCTACGATAATTACGGAACGATTTTTTCTTCGCTGATGAAGGAAAATAAAATAGAGGACGATTATATTTTAGTCGATGATGAACGTCCAACCACAACAAAGACCCGTGTAATTGCAAACAGTCAGCACGTTGTAAGGATTGACAAAGAAAGTAAATCTGATATCAGCTCTAAGATTGAGGAGAAATTAGTAGTACAGCTTGCCAACCTTATAGATAGTCTTGATGGCATTATTCTGCAGGATTATAACAAAGGTGTACTGACTTCATCGTTAATTAATAAAATAATTTCAATCGCGAACAATAAGAATATATTAGTGACGGTAGATCCCAAGTTCGATAACTTTTTTGATTACAAAAATGTTACGGTTTTCAAGCCCAACAAAAAAGAGACAGAAGCTGTTTTAGGAATGAAAATAAACTCTGATGAAGATATTTCTTCTGCAGGTGAACGTTTACTGCTGGAACTCAATTCACAGTACGTGCTTTTAACACTTGGCGAAAATGGGATAGCAGTTTTTGAAAAAGACGGAACCGAAAAGAGAATGCCTACCAAGGCACGAAAAGTCGCCGATGTTTCAGGTGCAGGCGATACGGTTATTTCTACATTAACAATTGCACTTACTGCAGGTGCAAATATTTATGAGGCTTCATTTCTTGCAAACTATGCTGCGGGAGTTGTTTGTGGTGAAGTTGGAATCGTTCCGATTGAAAAGGAAAAACTTTTTGAAGCCGTATCGAAAGACAGTTTATGAATCCCCTTGTTTCAATTGATGAGTTAAAAGACATTAGAAGCAAATTAAAGGCTGAGCATAAAAAAGTTGTATTTACAAACGGCTGCTTCGATCTTATTCATATGGGACACGTTGATTATCTTTCCAAGGCAAAAGCCCTGGGAAATATTTTAATTGTCGGATTAAATACAGATGAATCCGTAAAAAGAATAAAAGGAAATAACAGACCAATTTTAAAACAGGATGAGCGGGCATTCATTCTTTTTAATCTAAAACCTGTGGATTATGTTATCTTTTTTGAGGAAGATACGCCTGAAAAATTAATTTCAGAATTGCTGCCTGATGTATTGGTGAAAGGTGCCGATTGGGAGGTTGAAAAAATCGTTGGGAAGGATATTGTGGAAAAGAACGGCGGCGAAGTTAAAACAGTAGAGTTTGTAAATGATCAGTCTACCTCCCGGATTATTGAGTTGATACTTACCAGATATTCGAAGTAATATTTATTTGAATTATGTGGAATAGAAAGAAAGAAAAAATAAAACGACCTTTCTTCAGACGTATCATCAACTACTTTATTTACTTCGGCGTTGGTGTTATAATTCTATTGTTAGCCGTATTTGGATTCACACAAACGTCAACATTCCGTAGTTGGTTAAATGAAACAATTACTGAACAGGTTAACGCTGCTACAAACGGCGTACTTTCGATTGAAAAAATTGACGGTACAATTTTCACCTCACTGATATTAAACAACAACCTGTACGAACTTGAGAACGATACACTTTTTTTCGCGGAAAAAATCGAGGTTAAAACAAGTCCGCTTAAAATATTGTTTAAAATAATTTACTTCCGCAAAATTGAGATTGACAACGCAAAAATTGCCTTTCTAAAAGATGAAAGCGGTGAATTAAACATTTCCCGGATAGTACCACCATCTGAGGAACCGGAGGATACAACCGAATCTAAGTTTAGCTGGAAGCTTCAAGTCGCTGATCTTCAATTGAACAATATAAATTTCAAACTGCAATCCTACGATAAAAGAAACAGCCTGGAATTTTATCCACATCCCAATACGGATGATCTACGTTTAAATGAAATTAACTTGAAGCTATCAGCCTTTGCTGATATTAAAGAAAATGAATATGAATTGTACTTGAATGATTTTAATGTTAAGCCCAATCTTACCGGATTTAATCTTAGAAATCTTTCTGGAAATTTTGTTTACTTTGATGACAAGGCAGGTGTTACTAATTTAAACTTAGTGACAGACCGTTCAAATATTTCTCTCAGTGCAGCAATTTACGACTTTCCGATTTTTAACAGCGGTGATTTGGAACTGGAAAAGGCTCCTTTAAGAGTTGATCTAGCTGCTATAGATTTTAATTTTGACGATTTAACAACTTTCATTGATGGAACTAGTTTACTAAGAGGAGCCATTAAAACGCATTTGAGTGCTTCCGGCACTTTGGATGATTTAGATATTGAAAAACTGGATGTTGAATTTGGAGAGACTAAATTTGGATTGACTGGAAAGGTTCAGAAAATACCTGACGGCGCGGATATGCTAATAAATACACGCTTCAGGGACTTTTCAGTTAACCAGGATGATATAACCAACCTGTTGCCAACAATCGGTATTCCCCTTTACAAAGACTACGGCACTTTAATATTTGACTCACTTTATTTTAAAGGCAAGCCACTTGCATTTGATGCCGGATTTGGATTAACAACTGAAGAAGGTTTCATAAACAGCCTCATTAAAATGGACTTAAGTGGTAAAGATGTTTTGTATGATGGTAAAATCTGGACAACTAATCTAAACTTATTTCCAATAATCGGGATTCAAACAGTATTAAATTCATCCGGCAATTTCTCCGGCAGCGGATTTTCACCTTCTGTGTTAAAAACAAATTTAAATTTTATTGTAACCAAATCTTCGATTGGTGATGAATTTTTTAACGAACTCGAACTTGAGACAACCGGAGAAAACGGTATAATCAGCACTGACTTAAATTTCATCGCCAGACAATCAAGCGGAGCTTTAAACACCAATTTTAATTTTACTGAAGAAGAAACAATCAGTTATGCATTTGATATTAAGTTGAGGGGCTTTGATTTACGTGATTTTGTCCAGAGTGATTTCGCAACGAATATAAACATTAAATTGCACGGAGAGGGAGAAAATTTTAATCCAGATGATCTTAATCTGTTTACTGTTATACAAATTGACAGTTCCGACTTAAACGGATTAAAGATCGACAGCACAAGTGTTATTGTTGATGTTCGAAGAGGGGAGAATGAGCGGGTCTTAAATATTATATCGGATTTGGCGGACGTTACAATTACGGGAAAGTTTACTGTAACTGATTTGATAGAAGCTGTTGGATTGGAAGTGAAACTTCTTGCATCTACAATCGAAAGAAAAATTGATGCCATTCAGCCCCCCAAGTTACTCAATGAGAATGTAGTTAACTCAAACCTGCTATTGGATGAATACGAGTTTCAAAATGCAATTGCAAATAAAGATTTTAAAATCAATTACTTGCTTGAGTTTAAAGATTTTGAATTGCTGTCATTATTGCTGGGTAATTCTGAAATTGATGTTGATGGTGAACTTACAGGAAGGTTTTCTGTTTCGCAGGATTCAATCTCTGCGACACTGGATACCAAAATTAATCAATTGAAATTTTGGAATGGATCCGATCTGTATTATCTATCTGATTTTGATCTTAACATGATCATAGATGATAAAGTAACTCAAACCTCGTTCGAAGATTTTTCTGCCTTTGTAGACTTGAATGCCAGAAGGATTTTCCTGGGAAATGAAATTCGTGATATTCATTTTAAATTAAATATGAATCAAGGATTAGCCGATCTTGATCTCGATTTTCTATATCAGGATTTTTTTTCTTTCGGTACAAAAGGAAAAATTGATTTGAGGGGTGACAAAGTCACTGTTCTGCTCGATGAACTTCTTACAAAATATAATCAGTTTGATTTACGAAACACCGAAAAGATAATGTTCGATTATTCAAACGATGAATTCCAATTCAGTTCATTTAATCTTGCACATGAGAACGGCACAGTTGATCTAAAAGGTAACTATTCATTTTCAGATTACGGGGAATTTATTCTTTCAATAATCAACATTGATGGTAAAAACCTGTTTGTAAATTTATTCGGACTTCCGCCGGATCAAACCCCTGATTCCGATATAAACCTGAGCCTGGATTACAGCGGAAAACCGGAAAACCCGATTGTTAAAATTGATTTTGCCATAGATAGTGTGCAAGCTGAAAAAGTATTTCTTGGCTTTGTGAAAAGCAAACTTGACTATAGAGATAAATTGATCACTGCAGATATAGATTTCTTTAAAACAAAAAGTGAAATTAATAATCCCTGGCTCGGTTTAAGTGGGACTATCCCTATAGATCTTTCAATAAGCTCGCAGCAACGGTTACCTGCCAATGAACAGCTTGATGTAAACTTTTTTGCAAACAATTTTGATCTCCGTTTTGCTGGAAGCATTATACCGGGAATAACAAAACTTAGCGGAATTCTGGAAGGGGATATAAAACTTACCGGAACGTATAATGATATAAATACAAACGGGGAGCTTCAAATCAAATACGGCTCTTTTACAGCTGGAGTTAATAATTTAAACTATTTGCTGGAAACGGGTTTAGTTCTGAAAGATGATGAACTCACAATAGCAAGTTTTTCACTGTCTAATGATAATGAAACAAAGGGCGGTGGTAAAATAACAGCCTCGGGAAAAATCATTCTTGATAATTTTAAACCGAAAGAAATTGATATTATTGCTGCAGGTGATCTTAAATTACTAGGTGAAAAATCGCGTGCGGTAAACCAAAATTTGTACGGTGATATTACCATAAAAACCCGTAACGAAATGCGTTTTATAATGAATGAAATGCAAAATTCTTTATCCGCTGATCTGATTTTGAAAAAAGGAGCCAATGTAACGTTTTCTCCTGTTCAATCCGGCTTTTCAAACAAAAGTGATAAGTTTAGTTATACTTTTATTCCGGCTGAAGAAGAAATGATTGATAAGGAGATAGATAGTCTTATTGTAATTTCAGGATCTAAAAGTGATGAGGTCGATGCAGCATCGAAAATTCCTTTTGATCTGGATTTAAAAATTCAGGTCGAGAATGAAGTAAAAATGGTGTTTGTTCTTTCGAGGGAATTTAAACAAAATCTAACTGCATATCTGGGCGGAGAGTTTGAGTACACAATAATTGATAAAGTACCTAAGGCAAGAGGTGAACTTCAATTGCTCGATGGTTCGAAGCTGGATTTTATTAAAACGTTCCAAGCAAGAGGCTCGGTAAAATTTCTAGATGAAATTGATAATCCTTATTTGGATGTTTCTTCTACTTATCAGAGTTATTACAACCCTGATACCTTAGTAACAGCTGGAAATGAATATGAAGTGCAGATTAGAATTAATCTAGAAGGTCCGGTAAAAAGTCTGAATACAAATTTTATCCGCGATGAAAGGAATGTTGAGGTTTACAAGCGCAGGACAAATTTCGGGCAGTTCGAGTTGGACGGTTCTAAAACTGCATCGGATGCAATGTTTTTTATTATTGTTGGAAAATTTCCAGAGGACGCATCACTACAGGAAACTAATGTTGCAGTTTCAACAGCAGCTTCCCTGGCTGGCTCAATTGTGGGTGGTTATTTGAACGAACAGCTCGGAGATTTTGTGAGAAGTGTAAACGTGCAACAGGTTGGAACTGAAACAAAGTTCAGTTTGATTGGTAAAGTGGGGGAGATTAGATATGAAATTGGAGGCACTTCACAGGTGTTTCAGGATTTGAGTCGAGCCAACATTAAAATCGAATACCCCTTTATTTTTACTAGATTGATCTTACGGCTGGAAAGACGCGAACCGACTTTTCAATCAACAACTTATGGCGAAATGATAAACGAACTCGGATTAAAATATAGTTTTACATTTTAATGAAAAATCAAATCAAATCATTTTTCAGATCAAATCCTCATAAAACTTTTAAAAATAAAGAAGTAGCAAAGCGATTAAAAATAAAGACCGAAGAGGATTATAAATTATTAAAATCTACACTGCATAAACTTGCTTTGGAAAAGTTCCTGTCAAAGAAAGGTAAAAGATATAAGCTAAACTCATTTCCGGAAACAAATCGTATTGTTGGACACTTTCAGCTAAACGAAGGCGGATTTGGTTTTGTCGTCCCTAAAAATCCTGAGATAAAAGATATCTATATTTCTGCACGCAGCAGCAGTAATGCTTTTCATGGTGATTTAGTCGAGGTTGTACTTTTTGCAAAACAAAAAGGAAAAAATTTGGAGGGGCAAATCACCAAAGTGATTAGAAGAAAAAGAAAACAGGTGGTAGGACAGCTCCGAAAATCAAAATCGTTTTACTTTATCTCTCCTGACGATTCAAAAATTCATCGCGATATCTATATTGATGTTGAAGATCTACTGGGAGCAAAACCAGGCGATAAGGTTACTGTTGGTAAAATTAAGTGGGACGACAGGATGCTGAATCCGGAAGGGGAAGTTCTTGAAGTTCTGGGCGAAGAGGGAACTTTGGATGCAGAGGTAATTTCCATTGCAAGGGAATTTGGTATTCTTACTGTGTTTAATAATGACGTGATTCGGGAAGCAGAAAAGATTAACATTGAAATTACGGATGTGGGAATTGGTAATAGAATAGATTTTAGAAATAAAAATGTCTTTACAATTGATCCTACGGATGCAAAAGATTTTGATGATGCTCTTTCGATTGAAAAGCTTTCAAACGAAAATTATAAAGTGGGTGTGCATATCGCTGATGTCAGCCATTATGTGAAAGCAAATGCGGCTCTGGACAAAGAAGCTTTGACCAGGGGAAACAGCACATACTTAGTCGGCAAGGCTATACCTATGCTGCCGGAGAAACTCTCAAATAATATTTGTTCTTTAGTCCCGAATGAAGACAGACTTACATTTTCAGTTATATTTGAAATTACAGGCAGCGGCGAAGTTGTTGACTACCAAATTTCAAAAACCATCATAAACAGTAAAAGAAGATTTACTTATGAAGAAGCCCAGAAAATCATTGAGACAGGAAAGGGAGATTTTAGTGATGATATAAATAGTCTGAATGATATTGCAGTAATTCTGCGACAAAAAAGATTTAATGAAGGAAGTCTTGAATTTTTTACACCCGAAGTTGAGTTTGAATTGAATTCAGACGGTAAGCCTGTTAACATTTTTAAAAAAGAAATAAAAGAAAGCAACATGCTTGTCGAAGAATTTATGTTGCTTGCCAACAAGTCAGTTGCGGAACAAATTTCCCGCAAAAAGAAAATTCCGTTTGTTTATCGCGTACACGATTTCCCCGATCAGGAAAAGATTGAAGAGTTTTCCAGGTTTGTAAAATCATTAGGTTATTCATTTAATCCTCATATTGGTAAAGCAGCAACACAATTTAATAAGCTTATGGAGAGCACAAAAGGGTCTGAAGAAGAAGGTGTTATAAATGAGCTGGCAATTCGATCTATGGCTAAAGCAATTTATTCTCCGCAAAATATAGGTCATTATGGTCTGGGATTCAGTTTTTATACTCATTTTACATCACCAATTCGTCGTTATTCAGATCTCATTGTTCACAGGATTGTAGAAAAAGCGACTAATAACAAAAGTGGAAAATATTATTCACTTGAAGAATTGAATAAAATTTGCGACCATATATCTGCAACGGAGAGAAATTCAATGGATGCTGAAAGGTACTCTGTAAAGCAAAAGCAACTGCAATTTTTGCAGAACAGGATTGGTGAAGAATTTCATGCTGTTATTTCGGGAGTGGCTAGTTTTGGAATTTTCGTTGAATTAACTGATTTTTTAGCTCAGGGATTGATTAGAGTAAAAGATTTAGAGGGCGATTTTTATGTTTTCTCTGAAAAAAAATATTCATTAATTGGTAATAGAACTAAAAAACAATATAGATTAGGAGACAGGATTTGTGTGAAACTTGTACGGGCAGATTTAGATGGGTGACATAATGCTGAAGAAAATATTTAAGATCCTACTTTTGGTTTTTGCTGCACAGTTTATTCTGTTTGCACAATTCGGCAAAAATAAGGTTCAATACAAATACTTTGATTGGTACTACATTCAAACCAGCCATTTCGATATTTTCTTTACCAATAATGGAGAAACGCTTGCGGAATTTACAGCGTTTGCTGCGGAAGATGCTTTATCTAAAATACAGGATAGTTTTGATTATTCTGTTAATAACCGAATTACATTAATCATTTACAATTCTCAAAACGATTTCCAGGAAACAAACGTAACCGATACATACCTTAGTGAAGGAATAGAAGGGTTTACAGAGCTGTTTAAAAACAGAGTGGTCATTCAATTCCATGGCTCATTTAAACAGTTTCGCCATCTTATTCATCACGAATTAGTTCATGCTGTAATGAACGATATGTTCTATGGCGGCTCCCTTCAAAACATCATTTCAAATAATATTTCAATTCAAATTCCTATTTGGTTTAGTGAAGGAATGGCAGAATACCAGGCCCTGGGCTGGGATGAAGACACCGATATGTTTATTCGTGATGCTGCTATAGGGGAATATTTACCGGATGTTCAACAACTTAGCGGTTATTTTGCTTATCGTGGTGGACAGGCAGTTTTTTATTATATAGCTAAAAAATACGGAAAAGAAAAAATCGGCGAGGTAATTAACGCACTTAGATCTGTCGGTAGTGTGGATGCTGCTTTTAAACAAACGATCGGTTTAAATCTTAAAGAATTTAATGAGAGATGGAAGAAGGATATTAAGAGAGTTTTTTGGCCGGATATTGAAATAACACAGGACCCGGATGAATATGCAAAAAGGTTGACTGATCCTGATAAAGACGATGGTTTTTACAATACGAGCCCCGCTATTTCACCACAGGGTGATAAAATTGCATTCATTACTAATCGTGATTTCTTTTTCAGTCTCTACATTATGGATGCAAATACCGGCGAAATAATTAAAGAAATGGCAGAAGGTAATACTTCACCCAATTTTGAAGAGTTGAATATCTTAACCCCGGGTTTAACTTGGTCGCCCGACGGATCAAAAATTGCAATCTCTGCGTTAAGCCATGGTTACGATGTAGTTTATGTTTTCGATTATGAGGATGAGGATTTTTATACTCTTCCAATTAAATTTGATGCAATACACAGCGTCAGCTGGTCATGGGATGGTAAGTATCTTGCTTTTATTGGGCAGACACCAAAAGAAACTGATGTTTATGTTTACAGCTTCGAATCAAAAGAAGTAAAAAACCTTACAAACGATTTATTTACCGATAGTGATCCATGCTGGTCCCACGATGGCAAAACAATTTATTTTGTTTCAGACAGGAACAGCTTCCTTACTGCTGATGATATTTCAGACGGCTTCAAAATTTATAGACACGATTATACTCAGACTGAGATCTATGCTTTAGATGTTGACTCACTTACTGTCAAGCGAATTACCGATATGCCAAATAGTAATGAGTCTTCGCCAATTATAAATGAATCAGGTTCAGAGATTTTGTTTATTTCTGATTTAAATGGAATTAATAACATATACAGAAAAAGATTATACTTTTCTTCGGATGATGAGTTTGTAAGCGATATAAAAGATATTAAAGCAGTTCCCGTTACCAACTCACAATCCGGATTGTACCAACTATCTTCTACAAAGGATGGGAAAAAGCTTGCTTTCTCTTCACTCTATGAATCATCTTTTAATATCTTTTTACTTAATAATCCATTTGAACTGGATCTTGAATTAGATGTGCTTCCTCTGACAAAATACCGGCAAGGCAAGCTCGATCTCGACATTAGACCAATTGATGTTGTTAAACAGCAGCAGGGTGTAGTTGACCAAGATACAGTTGAAGTTGATTCTAGCGATTCAGGATCTTCATTATTCTATACGGGAAATGTTGTAGACTCTTCGAAAGCTTATGGTGATTCAGTAAGTATCGATTTTGGTAATTATGTTTTTGGTGGAGATGAAACTCTTGTTGTTAATGAAGATGTTGAAGATGAGCTCTTCAGCCCTAATGATAACCTGGATGATGAGGGTAATTTTAAGGTACATAAATATAAAATAACATTTGCACCTGATCTAGTATATGCAAATGCAGGTTATAGTACTTTGTATGGATTGATTGGAACCACCTATATTTCGTTCAGCGATGTGCTTGGTAATCATCGTTTAATTGGAGTTACCGGTCTCCAGATCGATCTAAAAAACAGCGATTACGGACTCGCCTATTACTATCTTGCTAAACGAATAAATTGGGGAATCGAGGGTTTCCATACAGCACGATTTGTCCGACTTGCAACAGTTACTCGTGATGGATTTCTAATATCGAATTTGTACAGGTATAGAAACTTTGGACTCGTTGGATCTGCAAGTTATCCGCTTAATAAATTTTACAGATTTGATTTTGGAATGAGCTTCTTACACGTCTCAGGTGAGAATCTGGATGACTTACAGCAGCCCACAGAAAATGTTTCTTTCACTGTGCCTTCAATTAGTTTTGTGCACGATAATGTCTTGTGGGGATATACCTCTCCGATACAGGGGACAAGATACAGACTTGATGTCTTCGGAAACTTAGGAATCGGAGATCCCAAAAAGAGTTTCTATTCAATGATGGGTGATTACAGAACTTACTTCAGATTTTTTACCGATCATTCATTAGCTTTGAGATTTTCAGGCGGATACTCGGGTGGTGAAAATCCCCAGCGCTTTTTTATTGGTGGAATTGAAAACTGGATCAATAGAACTTTTGCCACAACTGAAATTCCAATTGAATCTGCGTCCGATTTTGCATTTCTGACTGCTGCACTTCCATTACGTGGGTACAATTATTCGGAACAAATTGGAACGCGGTATTTTCTTGTAAATATGGAATTACGATTTCCATTAATTCGTTATCTGTTAACCGGTGGTTTACCGTTTTTGTTTAACAACATTATTGGCGTTGCATTTATTGATGTTGGATCTGCTTGGTACGATAACAATAAAATTAAACTCTTCGGTAAAAACGAATTTGGAAATCTTGTTACTGATGATCTTCTGATGGGAACAGGAGTTGGTGCCCGTCTATTCTTTCTTTATTTCCTTTTGCGCTTTGATGTTGCATGGGCTTATAATATTGATGGATTTTCCTCACCGAAATTTTACTTCTCTCTGGGCGCAGATTTTTAAAAATTGCATCTTAAAAAACAGGCTGAAACTCTTTAAAAAGTTTCAGCCCGTTTCCATCTAAATTTCATCGGAGAATTTATTCCCCTTTTTTCTCACTTGCTGATGTCTTTTTGTCCGCGGCTGGCTTTGATTCTTTATTATTACTGCTTTTTGTGTTTTTGTAATCTGTTTGGTAAAAACCGCTTCCCTTAAATATAGCACCAGCTCCGGTTCCTATTATTCTTTTTAAACTACCTTTGCATTCAGGGCATTCTATCAGCGGTTCTGCGGTCATCGGCTGAAAAACCTCAAATGTATGATTACATATAGTACATTTATAGTCGTACGTTGGCATAACTACACCTTAATTATTTTAATGGCCTTGAAAATAATGAAATAATTTATTTTTTCTCTAAATTTGATTACTATTTCTTATATAAGATTCAATCATGAATTCAATTAAAGGGAGCTAAAATAAAAATTCCTATAATTTTTTACTGGTTTTTTCTCTTATCGCTCATTTTCACTGGATGCTTGAATTACCATCAGGAAGTAAAACTATATCCTGATGGCTCTGGTAACATGCATATTGACTACTGGATGAAAATACTGAATAAGGAGAGCAAAATGGTAATTGATGATATTGGCATTTTCAATCCTGATTCAATCAGAACCCAATTTAGCTCAGTTCATACTACATTAGAAAACGTATCTGTATATAGTGATTCAACAGATAGCACAACGCATGCAATAATTGATTTTTCATTTTTACATATCGATTCACTAAATAATACAAAAGCCTTTACCGATGCTAATTTTTCATTTAAGGAAAGCTCCGCCGGACAAATTGTTTTTACTCAGTTTGTTCCACCCATTGCAACAGGATTTGGAATTGATGCAAGCGATTTTCAGGTAACATATGTTTATACTTTTTCGGGGGATATAGTTACCCATAATGCTCATCTTGCTTCGGGCAGAAAACTAACTTGGATGTATAAACTATCCGATATTAGAGGAGGTAAAACAATTTCGGTTACATTTAGACCATTTAAACTGAAAGAAACACCCTCCTGGATTTACTATCTTTCCGGTGCTGTTTTATTGTTAGTTTTAATATTTCTGTTAAAAAAGAAAAAAAGTTGATAGAACCACAATTTCATACTGCTTTCCTGATACTATAATTTATTGATTTAACTAAGGGGTTTCTATATATTTGACTTCTATTTTTCAATATTCTCTATCCGGCTTTCGGAATAAATGATTACTAGTGATTATATGATTTTTGCCGGGGGATCAAATCTTCCTCTTGCAAAAAGTATTGCTAAAAAGATTGGTAAGTCCCTGGGTGAAATTGAGCTCAAGCGATTTAGTGACGGTGAAATTTGGGTAAAGTTTCGTGAAAACATTCGTGGTCAGGATGTATTTATAATTCAGTCAACAAATCCACCCACGGATAATCTGATGGAACTGCTTATTATGATTGACGCAGCCCGTCGTGCCTCATCCAATACGATTACAGCGGTAATTCCTTATTTTGGATATGCACGGCAGGATAGAAAGGATCAGCCGAGAGTAGCCATTACTGCCAAGCTAATGGCTAATTTGCTTACAGTTGCGGGTGCAGATAGAATAATTACAATGGATTTGCATGCTGCCCAGATTCAAGGATTTTTCGATATTCCCTTTGATCATCTTTATGGTTCTTCAGTATTTAAAGAACATATCGAGCATCTGCATAAAAAACTTGTGGTTGTTTCACCGGATGTTGGCGGAATTAAGATCGCCCGTGCTTATGCTAAGCTTTTAGACACTGCACTTGTGGTTATTGATAAAAGAAGACCTAAGCAAAATATTGCCGAAGTAGTTAATATTATTGGCGACGTGAAAAACAAAGATATTTTAATTGTAGATGATTTAATTGATACTGCCGGAACATTTGTTGGCGCAGTGGAATCATTAAAAAACGAAGGTGCTAAAAACATTTACGGTGCTGTAACACACGCCGTTCTTTCGGGAGAGGCAATTGATAGAATAAATAAATCAGAGTTGTTAAAATTATATGTTACTGATTCGATTAACATTAGGAATAAAAATACGTCTGATAAAATCGAAATTATTTCATCCTGTGGTTTGTTCGCGGAGGCGATCCACAGAACATTTAATAATGAATCAATTAGTTCACTGTTTAATATAGATAAAGGATAAAAAAGATCTGGAGTTTTTGAAAGAAAAGAGACAGCAAAACCGGCAAGAAAAAAAATCAGGAACCTGGGCAGGGTACCGGGAGTCTTCTATTCAAGGCATACAAGTCCAATAAATATTGATGTAACCGAAAAGGAATTACATCCGTTAGTATTTACATCCAAAACTCATTTAATCTCATTAAATATCGAAGGCCATGATGAACATGATTGCATAATAAAGGATGTACAATTCGATCCTGTTACCGATAGGGTTATTCATTTCGATTTAATAGGATTAACCAAGGGTGAAAAAATTCAGTTGGAAGTTCCTGTGCAGTTAAAAGGTTCCGCTGTAGGTATTAAGGAAGGTGGGGTGTTACAGCATGCCCTGCACAAACTTGAAGTTGAATGTCTGCCAAAAGATATTCCGGAACATATTGAAATAGATATTTCGTCGCTGGCGGTTGGAGATTCGATTCACGTGGAAGATCTGACTATTGAAAACCTGGAGATATTAAACTCAAAAGACTCACTTATTGTGTCAATAACTCACGCTAAGATAAAAGAGGAACCTGTTCTGGCGGCCGAAGAAATTGGAGAAGCTGAGGAAGGTGCTGAACCTGAGGTAATTAGTAAAGGTAAGGCTGATGAATCTGAAGAAAAAGAAGAGAAAGAAGCAAAAGAGAAGAAAGAAAAGTAGGGTTAATCTTTTAGGCATTGCGTACAGTATTTGGCATCGGTAACCCCGGTCATCATTACGCCGCAAACAGGCATAATGTTGGATTCCTGATCCTTGATTATTATGCCTCCAAAAAGAAAATTGAATTTTCAACTTCCAAAGGTGAATATTTTCAGGCTGGTGGTTTAATTAGTGAAATAGAATTCTTATTAATTAAACCAACTACTTATGTAAACAGAAGCGGCGTCGCTGCAAAAGAGTTACTTGATAGTTATAACTTAGAACCGGAAGACTTATTGGTTATTTGTGATGATACGAATTTAAATATTGGCACATTGCGGGTAAGACTGACTGGAGGAGATGGCGGACATAACGGATTAGCATCAATCATTTATAACCTAAATTCAAATTATTTCCCCCGAATAAGAATTGGCGTTGGGCAAAGCGCGGATAAGAGTAGTTTAGCTGATTATGTTTTATCTGATTTTACTGAAAACGAAATTCGAAAGCTTCACCCAACATTTGAAAACACTGTTTTACTGATTGAGGAATTCATAACAGGTGGAAGCAAAGCAATGTTGGATCTCAATAGTAAATTAAGTTTGGACAATAAGGATAACTTAAACAATCTGTAATAACTGAATTTCAGGATAATTCTATGCACACAATTTTTTACCTAATTCCATTATTTGGAATCCTTGCATTGTTATTTACCTTCTTTAAATCTATTTGGGTAAATAAACAAGATGCCGGCTCGGATAAAATGAAAAAAATTGCCGGACATATTTCAGAAGGAGCAATGGCATTCTTAAAAGCCGAATATAAAATGCTTGTAATTTTTGTTATATCTGTAGCTATTCTGCTTGCTGTTTCAGCTAGTTCTGAAGATTCATCTCCACTGGTCGCGGTTTCATTTTTAGTAGGTGCCTTTTGTTCGGCCTTCGCAGGATTTATAGGAATGAAAGTAGCAACCAAAGCAAATGTGCGTACTACAAATGCAGCCCGAACCGGTCTCGGTAAAGCACTGGAAGTAGCATTTGCAGGAGGCACGGTGATGGGATTGGCGGTAGTCGGCCTAGGAGTTTTAGGTATAGGTACCCTGTTTGTGATCTACAGTAATTATTTTGGAATTAGTGAGATTAATAGCATGTCCAGGGTATTAACCGTAATTACAGGCTTTTCGTTTGGTGCTTCATCAATTGCGCTTTTTGCACGTGTTGGCGGTGGTATTTATACTAAAGCTGCTGATGTAGGTGCGGATCTTGTTGGAAAAGTCGAAGCCGGCATTCCCGAAGATCATCCATTAAACCCTGCCACAATTGCAGATAATGTCGGTGATAATGTCGGCGACGTTGCAGGTATGGGTGCAGACCTGTTTGAATCATATGTCGGTTCAATTATAGGTACGATGGTTTTGGGTGCAGCATTTTTTGGACTTCCGGAATTTTCAGATTCATTCAGTGGGTTGGGTGCAATTTTACTTCCGTTAGTAATTGCTGGCGTTGGAATAGTCATGTCTATCCTGGGAACTTTGTTTGTAAGGGTTAAAGAAGGAGGTGATCCGCAAAAGGCTTTGAATCTCGGAGAGTTTGGATCATCTTTTTTAATGATCATTGCGCTCTATTTTATTATTGATTGGATCCTGCCATCTCAATGGACTTTCGCAGATCCGCTTTACGGGGAAACGTATACAATTACTTCTTTAAATATTTTCTTTGCTACAGTAATTGGTTTAGTCGCCGGAGTTTTAATCGGACTTATTACGGAGTTTTTTACCGGATTTGGAAAAAGACCAGTCAAAGCGATTGCAAGACAGTCCTTAACGGGGTCAGCTACAAATATTATTGCAGGTCTTAGTACTGGAATGTTTTCTACTGCAATCCCTATAATAATTATCGCTACTTCAATAATCGCGGCTTTTTATTTTGGAGGTTTGTATGGTATTGCTATCGCTGCTGTCGGAATGCTGTCCAATACCGGAATTCAACTCGCTGTTGATGCTTATGGTCCAATTTCAGATAATGCTGGTGGTATTGCTGAAATGTCCGGACTTCCAAAGGAGGTTAGAGGGATAACAGATAAGCTTGACGCAGTTGGCAACACTACTGCAGCAATAGGGAAAGGATTTGCTATTGGGTCCGCTGCACTTACTGCACTGGCACTGTTCGGTGCCTTTATGACATCGGCAAATATAAAAACAATTGATATTTCAAAGGCTTCAGTTATGGCAGGATTATTTGTTGGAGCAATGCTTCCGTTCTTATTTTCTGCACTTGCGATGAATGCAGTCGGCAGAGCTGCGATGGAAATGATCGAGGAAGTACGTCGGCAATTCAATACCATACCTGCTTTAACCAAAGCACTTGAGCTAATGAAAAAATACCAGGGTAAAGAACAAACTGATTGGTCCCTTGAAGATAAAAGAACATTTGAGCAAGCGGATGGAATAGCAGAATATGGCAAGTGTGTTGAGATTTCAACTGCAGCAGCAATAAGAAAAATGATTGTACCAGGTCTTCTGGCAGTAATATCACCCGTTTTAATCGGATTTGGAGGTGGAGCCGAAATGTTGGGTGGGCTTCTAGCAGGTGTAACAGCGACCGGTGTGCTTATGGCTATTTTTCAGGCAAATGCAGGAGGCGCGTGGGATAATGCTAAAAAAATGTTTGAAGAGGGCCTGGAATTAAACGGACAAAAATATTATAAGGGCTCTGATCCACATAAAGCTGCTGTTGTGGGGGATACGGTAGGTGATCCTTTTAAGGATACTTCGGGTCCATCATTAAATATTTTAATAAAACTTATGGCTGTAATAGCACTTGTAATTGCACCATTAATTAAATAGATTAGCAGCCTAATTTTTATTGATTGTACATAACCCTGCTTCTCGCAAATTTATTGTCGGGAGGCCTTAAGTCCATAGGGAGGTAAATTATTTTATGATAAAACATGTTTATGAGAGTGCTGTTTTAATCAATGCTGCACTTGAAGACGAAGCTATACAAGCTATAATTTCAAGAATTAAAGAAACCATCTCAAGTAACGGGGGAGAAATAAGAGATGTGGAAGATTGGGGAAGAAAAAGACTCGCCTATATAGTTAAGAAAAGCAAAATCGGTTATTATGTTTTTTTCCGCTTCGATGCCCTGCCTGACCTGATACCCAAATTGGAAAGATTCTACCAGCTCGATGATAATATTCTCAGGTATTTAACTATCAAACTTACCGGTGAGGCTTTAGAGCAAATAGAAATTGATAAAACTCAGCAACCAGAGATTACAGAGGAAATTGATGAACTGATTGTTCCTTCCTCCGAACAAGAGAACGAAGAGGAAGATAATAATGCAGTAGAACAACCAATAAATAATGATAGTATGGAGGATTAAAAAATGGCCGAATTGAAAATGCCTGAAATTAATTATGTCATTGTTGCCGGCAACCTGACCAAGGATCCTATTTTTAGGGAAACAACGAACAAAACTCCCGTGGTTAACTTTTCACTTGCCTCGAACAGAAGATTTAAAGACAGTACTAATCAGTGGCAGGAAGACGTTTGCTATGTTGGTATTGTTGCCTGGAACAAGCTGGCTGATAGTTGCAAGGACAGGCTAAAGAAAGGATCTGCAGTTTTAGTTGATGGTGAACTGCAAAGCAGAACCTGGAAAACTGATGAAGGTCACAATAGAAGCATTGTTGAAATAAAGGCACGCAGAATTCAGTTCCTCAATAAAAGAGGTAAATTTGTTGATGCTGAAACTGGTAATGAAGTTGATAATAATGATAATAATGATGATAATGATACTGCTGAAGAGGAAAACGGTACCGATTATACAGAAGACTCTTTCGATAAATTTTTGTCAAGTGAAGAATCAGATTTAATAAAGGATAAAGAATGATAGGAAAAAAAGAAACAAGAACTAAGAAGATTTGCAGGTTTACACAGAGTAAAATCAAATATATTGATTATAAAAATATTAAACTCCTGCAAAAATTTGTTTCGGAACAGGGCAGAATAATACCTAAACGCATTACAGGAACCAGCTCTAAATACCAGCGGCAGCTTGCTGTAGCTGTTAAAAGAGCAAGACATATGGCATTACTGCCTTACGTTTCTGATACAGTCAGATAAATGAATTTTTGGAGAAAAGATGAAAGTTATTCTCAGACAAAATTTTGAGCCACTTGGACAAATTGGTGATATTGTCGAGGTGAAAAATGGCTATGCGCTGAACTATCTACTTCCGAGAAAGATAGCTTATGCGGCACTAAAAGGAAATCTTCGTGCTTTAGAGGAAGAAAAGAAAACCGTCGCCAAAAAATCAGAGCAGGAATTACGGGATGCCGAAGCAATTGCTGTTGAACTAGAAAAAACTTCTATTACTATACCTGTCCAGGTTGGTGAAGAAGATAAAATATTTGGTACGGTAACCACCCAAATGATTGCAGATGCTCTTAGTGAGAAAAGTTTCAAAATTGATAAAAGAAAAGTTGAGCTGGAAGAGCAGATTAAAACTTTAGGTATTTACAGCGTTAATATTAAACTTCATCCTAAAGTAAGCTCTAAAATTAAAGTATGGGTCGTAAGAGAATAGAATGTCTGATTTGTGTATAAAAAAAAGGGAAGCTTTTGCTTCCCTTTTTTATTAAAAAGTTGAAGGTTGTTAACGAACTTTAATTTTTCCTTCACGAATTAACTTTGCTAATTCGGAAGTTCCGTTCTTACTGATAGTTTTTATTGCTCGTGCAGAAAGCTTAACTGTTACTTGCCGGTTTAATTCCTGAACCCATATTTTCTTCTTTTGTAAATTAGGCAGGAACCTTCGTTTTGTCTTATTATGTGCGTGTGAAATGCTGCTTCCGTATCTTGGACCGGTTCCCGTAACCTGACATCTTCTTGACATTTCATTCTCCTTTTTGGCTGAATCCTGAAAAAATTGAGCCTTAAATATAAAGATTTTTTTATTAATGAAAAGCGATTCGATAATCTTAATTTATGGCGATTTTTATTCTTAAATAGCCTTTTAATTGAATTGAAAAATTGATTTTCATTGCTATTTTTGACTACTCATTTTTAATATTTGCAAGCGTTGTTTATCCTAATCCGAGGAAATTTAATGGAATATTATGAATTACATCCAATAACACCCGAACTCAGGTATATAAATAAAGCGGTAAAAGTTTTAAAAAATGGAGGAGTTATTATTTACCCTACCGATACCGTTTATGGTATTGGTTGTGATATTTTCAATAAGCAGGCTGTAGACCGAGTTCAGGATATTAAAAGTAACCCGGATATAAAATTACTAAGTTTTATCTGCCCTGATTTAAAAGATATTTCAAAATATGCCAGAGTTTCAGATTATGCATACCGTACTATGAAACACCTGTTGCCCGGACCATACACATTTATTCTTCCTGCTGCAAAGCAAGTGCCTAAAAAGTTATGGAGTAAAAGAAAAACTGTTGGCATTCGTATTCCCGATCATGCAGTTGCTCTTAAAATTGTTGAAGAATTAGGGCACCCTATTGTGAGCACGAGTACAACCAACCGCAAAGGTGATCTTATAGTTGATCCGTTTGAAATTAAAACTATCTTCCAGTTTCAGATTGACTTGATGCTGGCATCCGGAAATTTAAGTGGATCGCCATCGAGCGTAATTGACTTAAGTGGTGAGGAACCTGTAATCGTCCGGAAAGGTGCCGGTGATATCAGCCTTTTCGCTTAATCAATTTTTATTTTCTATGTACTTGTGTTGATGATGCCTGTGCAAGCGGAGTCAATATCACCTCATTAATATTTACATTATCAGGTCTGCCCGCACAGAACAAAACAGCTTCTGCTACATCTTCGGGTGAAAGAGGTTTTAATCCCTTGTAAACATTGCCCGCCCTATTTTTATCTCCCCGGAAGCGAACCAGACTAAATTCTGTTTCTACCATTCCTGGATCAACACTGCTTACCTTAATTCCTTTATCCAGCACATCGACTCTTATTGATTGACTTAATGCCTTAACCGCAAATTTTGTTGCAGTATAAACATTACCATTCGGGTATACTTCGTGCCCCGCTGTTGAGCCGATATTAATCACGTGTCCCTTTTTTCTTTTGATCATCAGCGGTAAAATAATTCTTGTAACATATGCCAAACCCTTTACGTTTGTATCGATCATCTCATCCCAGTCAATTTTTTTACCATCGTAAATTTTATTAAAACCCCTTGCGAGACCGGCATTATTTAGAAGAATATCAATCTTGTTCCATTTGCTGTCCAGAGATCCCACTGCTTTTTTTACCTGATTAAAATCCCTGACATCGAGTTTAACGGATTTTGTTTTAATAGCGTAGTTCTTTTCCAGTTTTGCCGCAAGATTTTTCAACCTTTCAACTCTTCTGCCTGTTAATATTAAATCAGATTTTTCCCTCGCAAATGCTTCTGCACAAGATTTGCCTATTCCTGATGTCGCACCTGTAATGAAGACGATTTTGTTTTTAAGTTTGTTCATGATATTTCAATTTGTGAAGAAAATTACTTTCAAAAAATAACTTATTATTAAAATTATGGCAATATAAAATCCAAATGATGTATTCACGTTTATAAATAAAATTATTTTGCATATTATTCACTTAAATAAACAATTACTGTGCGTCATGGTCATACCGTCACGTAAAAGCACCCTCTGCCATTGTATGACAATGGCAGCTAAGAGCAAAATATCCTTTATGAAAGGTTTTTAATTTATAAGAGGCAAAATTATAAAGAAGCGGAATGAACGGGAATTCATTTCCTAAGAAAGGAAAATTAGAACGAAATTACAGGAATTTTTCCCAGGTGTCACGATTGTGAGCCTATCAGAGAACTGGATAAATGTTGGTAGTAGCAATCTTTCTAACTTGGCGAAGCCAAAGGCGAGACGTGCAGCCGGCGTTTAGAGTTTATTTTTGCGGACATAAAGACTGCCTGTCGGCAGACAGGTCTGCGATTAACATTATTCAGACAGACTCTGTATCATGATGTAAATGAAGCCACAGCCAAGGTGCGGCTGTGCCAGCCAGGATTGTAAAGGGATCGGCCTCCTGTCCGATCCGAAGAACTAAAATACCCCCTCAATCATTTCCCCGCACTTCCTGCATTTATCGTTAATTAATTTGTTTGAAACAACAGTGTGCCAATTTCGTTTGATGAGTTTTTCTTTGCAATTCGGACAGTAGGTAGTTTGTCCGTCAGTGTGATGAATATTGCCCACATAACAATATTTTATTCCCGAACTCATTGCAATTTTTCTGGCTCTGGTAAGTGTTCTTTCAGGAGTTCTTTCCTTATCCCTCATTTTAAAGTCAGGATGGAATGCTGTAAAGTGGAGAGGCACACTATCACCCAGATTATTTAATATCCAATCACACTCTTTTTCAATTTCTTCGGAAGAATCATTTTCTTCAGGAATTAATAGGGTTGTGAGTTCAATCCAGACATCGGTTTCATTCTTCAACCAGATCAGAGTATCAAGCACATCATCAAGATGTGAATAAGTATTTTTCCAGTAAAATCTCTCAGTAAATGCTTTCAGATCAACATTTGCTGCATCAATATATTTGTACACATCCTTTCGTGCTTCTTTATCAATATAGCCTGCCGTTACCATTACGGATTTTATATCTTCTTCACGTGCGATCTTTGATACGTCAATTACATATTCACCGAAAATTGTAGGATCGTTGTAGGTAAATGCAATTGATGGTGCGTTGTATTCTTTAGCAAGACTTACAACTTCTTCAGGTGATGCAGTAAGTGAATTTAGATCATCGAGTCTTGCTTTGCTCGTTGTCCAGTTCTGGCAAAATTTACAGCCAAGATTACAGCCGGCTGTCCCAAAACTTAATATTGTCGAGCCAGGAAGAAAATGGTTGAGCGGCTTTTTTTCGATCGGGTCAATTGCGAAACCGGTCGGTCTGCCGTATCCAATTGAATACAGCTTACCGCCATGATTTTGCCTTATAAAACAGAAACCCGGTTGACCCTCTCCAATTTTACAGTATCTCGGACAAAGTGTGCAGAGTATTCTATCATCATCAGTTGGTTCCCACCATTTTGCTAATACATTATCCATCGTGGTTATTTTGTTTATTTAATCAAAGTACTTCAAAGTGAAGCCAGTCTGTTCTACCTTTTTCAGAAAAAGGAGCTCGCGACAAAAATATAACCAAATCTCCTTTATTAACAAGTCCTGCGTTTAGTATTAACTCTTTTGCGTCATTTATTGCGGCGTGCTGCTTATCAATTTTACTTATAAAAAGCGAAGTAACACCCCAACGAAGGCATAAATTATTCATCGTGTCAAAGCTGTCTGAAACAGCGATTATTTTTGCTCCCGGTCTGTATTTTGCAAGCCCGCGTGCTGCTCGACCTTTAAAAGTAAAAACAACAATTGCATTTGCTTTAATTTGTTCTGAAACCAGTGTTATTCCTTTTAGTACAGAATCAAATAAATTTTCTTCAAGGGTTTCAGGAATGTGAAATTTTATTCTATCATTGGCAACAAAATGCTTCTCAGCATTTGATACTATTTCACTCATCATTTTTACGGTATCAACAGGATTTTTCCCAACAGAGGTTTCACCACTGAGCATAACAACGTCAGTTCCGTCCCAAACAGCATTTGCAACATCAGCAGCTTCTGCACGGGTTGGTATTTTAGAGCTGATCATTGATTCAAGCATTTGAGTTGCGGTAATTACAAGCTTTCCGGTTTCGTTACATTTTTTTATTATTTCTTTTTGAATAACGGGTACCTCCGGCGGAGAAAGTTCAACTCCCAGATCGCCGCGCGCAATCATTATACCATCGGCTGCATTTAATATAGAATCAATATTATCCCATGCTTCCTTCTTTTCTATTTTAGCGATTACAGGAATACTGCTTTCTTTTTCATCAAGCCATTTTTTTAATTGAAGAATATTGTCTACTGTGCGAACAAAAGAAAGTGCAACGTAGTCTATTTTTTTGCTCAACAAAAACTGAAGATCTGCAAAATCTTTTTCCGTTAAAGAAGGAGTAGAAAGCTTCATTCCGGGTAAATTCATGCCTTTCCGTGGTGATATTGTTCCGCCATTCTCAATTTCACAGACTACAGAATCTTCTTTTTTTCCGTTTATTCTTAATCTGATCAGACCATCATTAATCAGGATTAACTCACCGATTTCAGCTTCCTTTATAAGGTTTTTGTAAGATGTTGAAATCAGATTTTTATTGCCTAAAACATCCTTAATTGTAATTTCTATTTTTCCGCCGGTTTGAATTTCTATTTCAGGATTCTCTAATTCACCTATCCGTATTTTGGGTCCCTGCAAATCAGCTAGAACAGCCAATGGCAAATTAAGATCGGTACGAGCAGTATGAATGTTTTCAAAAACGGAAGAATAAAAATCGTGATCCCCATGAGACATATTCAATCTTACAGCATCAACGCCGGCATTTACAAGCAGTTTTATTTTTTCTGTAGTTGCAGTCTGAGGTCCAAGTGTGGCAAGTATCTTGGTTTTGTTATACTTTTTCAAAAATATCTTTACTTTCTCTTTTTCCGCTTCGGAGCTTTTGGCTCGTCATTCTTTAAAGACCTTGATTTCTTATACATTTCTTTAAGCTTCTGTTCAACGAGATCGAACACGGAATTTTTTTCGTATCCTTTTGCTGTTTTATCTCCGGCTTTAATACCGGTCAATATTTCGATTCCTTCTTCAACACGTGTGATAGGATAAATATGAAACTTCTTTTGGCGAACAGCTTCTACTAATTCATCTTTTAACATAAGTTCTTTTACATTTTGAATTGGGATTACAACACCCTGTTTTCCTGTGATCCCATGTTCTTTACAGATTTCAAAAAAGCCTTCTATCTTTTCATTAACGCCACCGATCGGCTGTACATCTCCTTTTTGATTAAGTGAACCTGTCACTGCAATTCCTTGTTTTATCGGGAGCCCCGAAAGTGTTGAAAGGAGAGCAAATATTTCCGCACACGAAGCACTATCACCATCAACCATTCCATAGGATTGTTCGAAGACAAGATTTGCATTGAATGCAAGTGGAATATCCTGTCCGAAGGTTTCTTTAAAGTAACCTGAAATTATGAGTACACCTTTTGTCAAATATCTTCCGCTCATACCGGCTTCTCGCTCAACATTAATAATATTTCCGCTTCCAAGTGAAACGGTGGCAGTGATTCTAGCAGGTCGCCCGAATGCATAAAAGTCTGCTTCATAAACTGCGAGTCCGTTTACCTGACCGATTCTTTCTCCTTTTGTATCCATCAGGAATGTGCCGTCTTCGTACATTTCAGAAATTTTTGACTCAAGCATGCCATGCCGGTTAACAGCATTCTTATAAGCCTTATCAATATGAGCAGCACTTACGATATCGAAACCATCGTCAGTTGCCCAAAAATTTGCTTCTCTCGCGAGGTCGGTTATTTTTGAAAAGCGCGTAGTAAGTTTGCCTTTTTGTCCCGCAAATACCGCTGCAATTTCAAGTAAATGCGCAATGGCTGATTTATCGAATTCCTTTAACCCTTCCTCTTTAATTAATTTTTTTATTACCCGGGCATATTCTGTCAGGACTTTATCCGATCTTTTAATTTCATAGTCGAAATCTGCTTTTACCTTGAACATTTTTTTAAAATCGTACTCGTACCCGGTTAATAAAGAATAAATATGCTGGCTTCCAATCAAAATTACTTTTACATCTATTTCAATCGGTTCCGGATTCAATGTAATGGAAGAGAGCTGAAATAATGTAGGTGGTTCCTGGAATTCAAGTTTGTTGTAAGTTAGTACTCTTTTTAATGTTTTCCATACTCCAACTTCTTCAAACAGATGCATCACGTTAAGTACAATATAACCGCCATTAGCTCTTAAAAGTGAGCCGGCTTTTATGTTTGTAAAATCACTGTATGAACCGCCCCTGCCATCGGTAACTCGCTCAATTGCACCGAATAAATTTGTGTAATTAGGTGATGTCTCAATAATTATTGGGCATTCTTTTGTTTCCGCGTTGTCCAGTATAATATTTACATCATACTCTTTGAAGTAGTCAATAATAAATCCCTCGCTTGTAGTATCTCCCTGAGGTCTGGAACCTTTAAATATCTGGATATTCTCAAGTATGTTTTTCTCCACCTGATCTAAATAATAAAGAACTTTTAGATCGTTATACTTTTCTTTTAGATTTTCCAGAATACCTTTAACTACATTAATTGTGCTGTTCCTTTCGAAGGTGGCAAGTTTTTCCTGGAACTCCTGACTGATTTTTAGTCCTTTTTTAAATAGTACCTGCAGCTCCTGTTGATGATCATTATATTTTTTTATTATTTCCTGCGCTTCTTCTTGCGTCAAGTTTCCTTGTTCCACCTGTTCATTTAGCTGGAATATAGGTACTGGTTTATCTTTGATGATTGGAAGTATGTCGGGACGTGCAATCTCACCCATTTTAACCTGTCCGAGTGAAAATCCTTCTTTACGTACTTTTTCATCAAACTCATTCATTAACTCCTGTTCTTTCTGAGAATAATCGGCAACAATTTTTTTCTTCCTCTCCAGATAGGATTCGCTTTCAAGCGCTTTAGGAATTTTTACTTTAAGGATTTCAATTGCTGAAATTAAATCTTTCTTAAAAACTCTAGCCTCTCCTTTTTTGAAAACCAGAAGTATTGGTCTGTCCGGATTAGCAAAATTATTTACATAGGCATAGTCGAATAAAGCTGGACATTCGGCTCCAATTTTTCCCAGCATCTTTTGTACTGCTGTTGCTTTACCGGAACCGGACAGTCCGGCAATATAAATGTTATAACCAGGTGCCCTTAATTCAACGCCGAGCCTTAATGCTTTGAGCGCTCTCTCCTGTCCAATAATATCCTCGATTGGTTCGAGGTCTAAAGTGGAATCGAATTCTAAAACAGCAGGGTCGCATTTCCATCTTAATTCTTCGGGAGTTAGTTTTTTATGCCTGGAAGCCTTTGGGTAATCCATATTTTTATCCATATTTGTTTGAATTTGGCTGGTATTTTACGATATATGCCCGTAAAATCTTATATCAAAATCTAATTATTATTGTTGCTAATATCAAAGAAAGCCTATTACCCCGATGGAACCTGATACAATTGAGAAAGCAAGAAGTTACTTCCCTTATTTGAATAATGGGATTATTTATTTCAATCATGCTTCTACAGGACCAATCAGCATAAAAGTGAAGGAAAGAATAGAAGTCTTCTTAAAAGAACGAAGTGAAGAAAAAATTGATGACTATTATGCTTTTAAGGATGTTTCTGATGAAACTAAAGAAATGATCGGTGAAATGATCAATTGCCCTTCCGACAGGATTGCTTTTCTTGATAACACAACTAATGGAATTATCTGGCTCGTAAAAGGAATAGAATGGAAACCGGGTGACAGGATAATTTTAAACGATGTCGAATTCCCTGCAAATGTTTATCCGTTTCTTCAACTTAAAGAAAAAGGTGTTGAGATAGATTTCATTAAATCTAAAAACGGGATTGTAACTGCAGAAGAAGTAATCGAATCGTTAAAACCGGAAACAAAATTAATTTCAATCAGTTTTGTGCAGTTTTTATCCGGCTACAGGGTTGATCTTGAAAAGATCGGAAAAGTATGTAGGGAAGAAGGAGTTATTTTTTGCGTAGATGCTATTCAAGGTTTGGGCGCTGTCAGATTGGATGTTGAAAAATGCAAAATAGATTTCCTTTCCTCCGGGGTGCAAAAATGGCTTTTAGGTTTGCAGGGACTGGCTTTTATTTATGTAAGAAAAGAACTGCAGGAGAAAATGAAATCAGCACCGATCGGCTGGCTTGCGGTAAAAGATGCCTGGGACTTGCTGAACTTCGATCTTACTACAAAAGAAACGGCGGAGAGATTCCAGCCGGGAACCTTGAATAACCTTGGTATCTATGCTTTCAATTCTTCAATGAAACTCTTTAAGGAATTCGGATTTTATGAAATAGAAAAGCAGGTTCTGATTAATTCAAGATATTTTATCAATAAGCTCGCTGAGACTGGTTATAAATCACCTTTGCTATCCTTGCCAGATAATAATCTTTCAGGAATAGTGAGCTTCAGAAGCGAAAACGTAGAAAAGATATTCGATCATTTAAGTCAGAAAAAAATTATTTGCTCATTACGTGAAAGATATATTAGATTTGCACCGCATTTTTACAATACGAGGGAGGAGATTGACATAGTAGTTAATGAGTTGAAATATTTAAATTGAGTTAAGTTGAGGCTTAAATTTTTTATGATGGGGAAACCGTTGAAACGGTTATAGAAAACTTTTTTCGTTATATTAACCCACGACTTAAGTCGTGGGTAATAAGAAATGTAAAATTATTCAAACCGTTTTAACGGTTTTAAGAAACCAGCTATTAACTTGAATAAATTGGTTAGTACAAAAACATATTATAGGAATTAGCATGAAATTTAATCGGAAATCATTTTCAATTATTACATTACCCTTATTTTTTATTTTAAACGGAATTTTGACTGGAAGCTTAGCTCAAAATGAAAAAGAAGTAAGAATTAGTCCTATGGCAACCGTTAAACAGACTGTAGGATTTACAGATGTTAAAATAGATTACAGCAGACCGGGTGTAAAGGGTAGAACAATTTGGGGCGGATTGGTTCCGTACAATGGTGTTTGGCGTGCAGGTGCAAACGAGGCTACAAAATTTACTTTTGAAACCGATGTAAAAATAAACGGCAGAAAACTTAAGGCAGGCAGCTACAGTTTTTTTGCTATTCCGACAAAAGATAAATGGACAATAATTTTTAATAAAGTTGCAAACCAATGGGGTGCATTTGAGTATAATGATGTAGAAGATGCATTACGCATTGAAGTAACTCCCGAAAAAGAAAACAACTGCTGGCAGGAGTGGCTGGCTTACACAATTACTAAAACCTCCGACAGCACCGCAATAGTTAAACTTGAATGGGAAAAGTTGAAAATACCTTTCAATATTGAGGTTGAGCTATAAGGAATGGGGTATATGGTATAAGATTGAGGATTTTTCCCCTTATACCTTTATTCCTTTATACCTTTTAACATTTGCCTATTTAACCTCGGATAACCTTCAACAACTCTTCTGTCTTTTCCTTCATCAGCTTTTCATCACCACGGCTTTCAACATTCAATCGCAGTATTGGTTCTGTGTTGCTCATTCGCAAATTAAATCTCCAGTCCGAATATTCAATCGAAACACCATCAAGTTTATCTATCATTCCTTCTGAGTATTTCTTTTCTATCTCTTTTATTTTATCTGCCGGGTCGTCAATTGTAGAATTAATTTCTCCCGAGCAGGGATAAGCCGCGATCATTTCATCAACTAGTTGAGAAAGAGTTTTCTTTTCTTCAGACATTAACTGTAGAATTAAAAGAAACGGGATCATTCCGCTGTCGCTGTACGCATTATCCCTGAAATAATGATGAGCTGACATTTCACCACCGTAAATTGCATTCACTTCTCTCATTTTCTGCTTTATGAACGCGTGCCCGCTTTTAGAAACAACTGCTTGTCCGCCAGCCTTTTCAACAATTTCAACCGTATTCCATACAAGGCGCGGATCGTGGACAATTTTTTCCCGAGGTTTCTTTTTAAGGATGGATTTAGCCAGCAGACCGACAATGTAATATCCTTCAATAAAATTACCATTTTCATCAAAAAAGAAGCATCTGTCGTAATCACCATCCCACGCAACTCCAAGATGGGCTTTTTCTTTTTTGATTCCCTCAATGGTCGGCTTCCTGTTTTCTTCCAGCATAGGATTCGGAACCCCGTTCGGGAAATTGCCGTCCGGATTATTGAAAATTTTTATCATTTTGATCGGCAGCTTAGGCTCAATTCCGTTTAAAGCCAAACCAACGCAGCCATTTCCAGCGTTTACTACAACTTTATAAGAATCAATCTTATCTGGATTGTAAAACTGAGATAAGTTTTCAATGAAGCTGTTCATTACATCTTCTTTTTTAACATTGCCTTTTGTTTTGCTTACATCGCCAAGCTCGTTATTTACAATCATCTCTTCAACTTCATTCAATCCCGAATCATATCCAACCGGAACAGAATCTCTTTTTACGAATTTCATCCCATTATATTCAGGAGGGTTGTGACTTGCGGTTATCATTATTCCGCCGTCTGCATCAAAGAAGGGTGTGGAAAAATATATCATCTCGGTACCGCAAAGTCCGATATTGACCACGTTTGTTCCACTATCAGTTAAACCCTTAATTAAAGATTCTGAAATTTCTTCAGAAGATTTTCTGATATCATAACCAACAACCATTTTTTTTGCATTAACTAGTTTTGAGAAGGCTCTGCCGATCTTATAAGCCAGCTCGCTGTTTAGTTCCGAGGGGACTTTGCCTCTAATATCGTAGGCTTTAAATCCTTCAATTTTACTCATAATTTTACTCATATTTGCTCCATTTCAACTCTGTGGGGATTAGATTTTCAAGTACAAAGATATGGATTTTTTAATCTCGATTATTCTTTTATGTTTGTCCGCTGTGTGCAGGATTTACGGGGGAAATAAAATCCTCAAAGAGAATAATTTTTTAGTGGACTTTTTGTCCTGAACTTACTACATTGGAAGTATAATTTTCGTGGAGAGCGTTATCGAAACTACTGATACTGTTAAGTGGCACTTCGCTAAATGTAACAATTCTAAATGCAACTCGATATTCCTGGTAAATCCGGAAGAATCGCCGGGGGAATTGGGTTACTTATGTCCTGATTGTAGCAGGAAAACAACTTCTTCTCATGTTGTCCAGTGTTCTAGCTGTAAAACAATCTTAAATTTTGTTCGTGCAGCTCCGAGTGAAGAAAAAGTTGTTTTTAATGTACCCAAGTGTTCCCATTGCATTGGAACAATCGAAGATGAATGGGAAATAGAACCTCTCTATTTACCCGACTCATATATTTAGGATTTACATAGCAAATAATTCTTTATAAGCTTTGGGTTTAATCAGACCCGGTGGTGTAATGTATCCTGTAAAAACTGAGTTGGGAATTTTGCGGCAGCGAGTTTAAGTTGAAAATGTTACCTTCCCCAATCTATTTTTTCCAACCATGTATAAATGAGTTAGCTTCGCATAATAAAATTATTTTAACGCGAAATCATTTTAAATTTGTTCTGTAATTTTTGAATAGTTTTCAAATACTAATTGAAGGAAAGTCTATGACAAGCACTACTACTTATAACAGTAAATGTAATCTTTCAATCCTTGTAATTTTTATATCCATTTTATTTTGTTCACCACTCGTATATTCTCAGAACAACGGTTATTACTTAAATCTCGATACCGTGAAAGCAGGAAAGTTTGATACAGGAAAAATGTGGACATTCGAATTTCCACCGTCAGATTATTTTGAAAATACATACTCCTTTAAACCCAGCAGAGAATGGTACGAAAATGTCAGGATGTCAGCATTACGTTTTGCTAATTACTGTTCTGCATCTTTTGTATCCGAAGATGGTTTGATTATGACAAACCAACATTGCGCAAGAGAAAGCGTGACCGATGTTTCAGGTGATGATGAAGATTTGCACGAGACGGGTTTTACGGCATGGAGCCTTGATGAGGAAAGACAGGTGCCCGGTCTGTACGTTGATCAGTTGTTAGAAATTGAGGACGTAACCGAAGAAATACATAATGCATTAAATGAAGCGACAAGTGAGGAAGAGAAATTAGAAAAAGAGTATGAGACAATTGAAACAATCGAACAAAGATACCTTTCAGATGATGGGACCTATGCTGCAGTAACTCCTCTTTATAGCGGGGCTAAATATTCACTTTACAAATACAAACGGTTCAACGATGTCAGATTAGTCTTCGCTCCGGAATCCCAGGCAGGCTATTTTGGAGGCGATTTTGATAATTTTACATATCCACGTTACAACCTCGACTGTTCTTTTTTCAGAGTGTATGATGATGACGGAAATCCACTAAAGACCGAGCATTATTTACGCTGGAGCAATAACGGCATTGAACCAGGCGATGTCGTTTTTGTTGTCGGGAATCCTGGAACAACAAACAGATTACGTACCGTATCGCAATTAGAATACAGCAGAGATATTTCCTATCCCAGAACCATTGAGCTGATAAAAGAATTTATTGATTCATATGAGAACCTGATCGAAGAAGATCCGGAAAGAGAATTTGATTTGAACGATCAGCTTTTAAACTTTAAAAATTCATTGAAAGCTTACAGCGGTATGTTAGATGGTTTGCAGGATCCTGTTTTGATTCATAAAAAAATGGACTTTGAAAATAAATTTAAATCTGCTGTACAATCGGATGATCAATTAAAAGAAAAATATGGAAATCCATGGCAAAAAATTGACAGTTTACGGGCGGAGCTGAGAAAAATTACAAATATAAGATATGCTCTTTCTACCAATGGTCTGGTAATCCCGCAGTATTTTTTTGTTGCTGAGGAATTAATTTCAATAGCTTACGAGTTACAGTTTCCGGAAGATGAAAGAAGCGAACAGTATGTTGGCGAAGAATTAGAAAATTATCTGGAATTCCTCCTGCCTGAAGATTTTAGTTCGGAACTGGATAAAAAATTATTAAAAAATAAAATTGATTTGCTTTATAAGTATCTAGGAGAAGAAAGCGAGCTTGTTAAGAAAATTACCGGTGGAAAGCAGGGAAATGATGCGGTTGATTTTATGCTTGCAAATTCAGAGATAACAACAATTGAGAGCATAAAAAATTTAGTAGATAGGGGCGCAGATGCAATTTTAAATAGCAATGATCCCTTTATTTATTTTGTATTAAATACAGAAGAACGGTTTGAGGTGCTCGATGCAAAATTCGATGAAATTCTGGCAGAAGAGGAAGGTTATAATCAATTGTTAGGCAGACTTCTTTTCGAAGTTTACGGATCCTCCATTCCGCCCGATGCAACTTTTACTTTGAGAATATCCGATGGTATTGTAGCCGGATTTCCTTATAATGGAACAGTTGCACCTCCGTTTACAACTTTTTACGGATTGTTAGACAGATACTACTCATTTGATGGTGAATTTCCATGGACGATGGATGAAAAATGGTTGAATACACCGCCAGAATTTGATTTATCAACACCAATGAATTTTATTTGCACTGCAGATGTAACCGGTGGAGCATCGGGCAGTCCGGTGATCAACACGAATGCTGAAATTGTAGGCGTTGCCTTCGATGGAAACATTGAAAGTCTGTCCGGTGATTTTATTTATCAGCCCGAAGAAAACAGATCTGTTGCTGTGCACTCCGATGGAATTCTCGAAGCCATAAAATATTTATATAAAGTTGATCGTCTTGCAAAAGAATTGATCAGTGGGAAGCTTGATGAATAATATATTGATCAGATAGAAGCAATTGGAATGTTTGAGAGCCAATTGATGATATGCCTGTTGAAGGTATCAGGGCGATTGAACTGTCAGTAAGATTTGTAAATAATAAATCCGTAATCATAGAATATCCGCCTGAAAATTGAGATACATTTTCAGAAAAAAACCCAATTTTTCCAAGAAATTGGGTTTGTACTAAAAAGTAAAGTGAGCAAAAAGATGAATTGAAGAGTATTGTGGTAAGGAATTTGTAAATGTAATCCCGTATTCTGCCCCTGCACCGAGTTTAAATCCATCAAGATCAAATCCCCTCAAATCAAAACCCCCATTGATGGAAATAACAACTCCGAAATTCCAGTTGTCTGTATCGCTGAATGTTCTGTCATTTAAGGTTAATAATCCAACACCTTCTTCTAAAAAGTAATTTCCATCAAAATACTGCGAGGTTATCCCTTTAAATGAAATTCCTTTTACATGAGGAAAGTAAGGCTTTTTTACATTTGGAACCATCGCATTAAAATCTTTAGCAAAAACAAAACTTAACCGGGGAAACACTTCCTGAAAAAGAACTGTGTTTGTTTCAAGGAAAAGAGAACTGGTGAAGGCTCCGACGGAGGGTGAGTTCCCTCGTAAAAATCCCCCACCGGTAGTTGCACCAATTGAAATTTTTAATTGTCCGAAAGCCGTCATTTGCGCAACAATAATGAATATTGTTGCTACAATAATTTTCTCCTTCAATAGTCTGAATTTCAACCGGCCTCCTGTAACTGAAATAAATTTTGTAAATATAATGAATCTAGAGTATTTAGAATTCACAGTCGATGCAATAATTGATATATTTTATTGAATAAAAAAGTATTAAAAGACAATATCCTTAAAATAATCCTGATTGGGTAAACCACCATGAAGAAAAATTCAAAAATTAATTTATTTATCACTCTTGACGAAAAGAAAATGCCCGAAAAAATAGAATGGGAAGCTGATGATGCTCAGTTTAGTGGTCGTAAAGAATCGAAAACGATGATGCTTTCGCTATGGGATAAAAATGAAAATATAACATTCAGCATTGATTTATGGACGAAGGAAATGACTGTAAGTGAAATGCAAATTCATTTTTATCAAATACTGGTTAAAATGGCAGATACTTTTCAAAGGGCAACAAATAATTCTGAAGCTTCGGGAATGATAAGAAGATTTAGTCTGGAATTTGCAAAGCAAGCAGGTATAAATAGTTAAGATTTAAAACACTTATGTCACTTTTCGATTCAGAGATTATTCTTAAATTGAAAATACAATTTGGAATTTTTCGTTTGAATCAAAATGGATGTTGAAATTCTAGCCCGCTTACAGTTTGCACTTACAATAGCCTTCCATTATATCTATCCTCCCTTAAGCATCGGTCTCGGTGTAGTTATGGTAATTATGGAGGGAATATATTTAAAGACCAAAAATCCCCTTTACGAAAAGATGACAAAATTCTGGGTTAAAGTTTTTGCCTTAACCTTTGCAATTGGTGTTGCTACCGGTATTGTAATGGAATTTGAATTCGGTACAAATTGGGCTTCTTATTCGAGATATGTTGGTGATGTTTTCGGAAGTGCTCTCGCTGCTGAGGGTATATTTGCCTTTTTCCTGGAATCCGGTTTTCTTGCAATACTTGTCTTCGGCTGGGATAAAGTGAAACCGCCAATGCATTTCTTTTCAACACTTATGGTTTCTCTTGGCTCCATGTTTAGTGCCGTTTGGATTGTCGTGGCAAATTCCTGGATGCAAACACCAGCCGGTTTTCATATTGTTGGCGAAGGAATAAATGCCCGGGCTGAAATTACCGACTTCTGGGAGCTCGTATTTAATCCCTCATCTATTGAAAGACTGTTACATGTACTTTCAGGTGCATGGCTGGCTGGTGCGTTCTTAGTAATAAGCGTTTCAGCGTTTTATCTTTTGAAAAAAAGACATCTGGAATTTTCAAAGTCCTCAATAAAAATCGCGTTGGTTCTTGCAAGTTTTGCTTCTCTTTTTCAACTTTTTACAGGACATCAAAGTGCTATCGGAGTAAATGAAAATCAGCCTGCAAAGATGGCAGCAATGGAAGCTGTTTTTGATGATCAAACGAACGCACCACTTTATTTATTTGGCTGGGTGAACGAGGAAAAGCAAGAAGTAAATTTTGGCATTGCTATTCCTGGTTTACTTAGCTATTTGATCGCAGGAACCACCGATGAGAAGGTCGCAGGCTTGAATTCAATGCCCGAAAATGAGAGACCCCCTGTAAATATAGTTTTTCAATCATATCATTTAATGGTTTTAATAGGATTTACATTAATCGGCATCACGCTCCTTGGTATTTTTTTCTGGTGGAGAGGAACTTTATTCGAGAAGAAATGGATCTTATGGATATTTATATTCTCTGTTCTGGGTCCGCAAATCGCAAATCAATTAGGTTGGATTACTGCAGAAGTCGGTAGACAACCATGGATCGTCTATGGTATTCTTAAAACTTCTGAAGGACTATCAAAATCAGTTGAAGCCGGACAGGTATTATTTTCCTTAATTCTTTTTACAATAATCTATTTATTCCTTTTTATACTGTTCATTTATTTGTTAAATGAAAAGATTAAACATGGACCTCAAGATTCTGATACTCTGGGTTCAGAGTATGAACATCGAAAAGGTTTCTTTGAGAAGAAGACCTGATGCAAAGGTTAAATTGTTGCATTGCTATATTGTTAATCTCTATGTCAACAATAAGACAATTTAACAGTGAAACAGCGAACTATTTAAAATTAATTGAATCATTCAAAATGAAAATGTTATGGAACTAAGTTTTGATTTAAACACGATCTGGTTTTTATTAATAGGCGCCTTGCTTTCAGGTTATGCAATCCTGGATGGTTTTGATCTTGGAGTTGGAATGCTGCATCTTTTTGTAAAAGGTGAAAAAGAACGAAGGATAATGATCAATTCAATCGGACCCGTTTGGGATGGAAATGAGGTTTGGCTTGTAACAGGAGGCGGTGCATTATTTGCTGCGTTTCCGCATGTTTATGCAACTGTTTTTTCCGGATTTTATAATGCTTTTATTCTGCTACTTTTTATGTTAATCTTCCGCGCTATTGCAATTGAATTTCGAAGCAAGAGACCAATGACCTGGTGGAAAAAAATGTGGGATGTTGCATTCAGCATTGCTAGTTATCTTATAGCGCTCTTGATGGGAATTGCATTGGGAAATATAATAACGGGTGTGCCTATCGGTCCTGATAAAGAATTTGTCGGGACTTTTCTCGGACTCATTAATCCTTATACTATTTTAGTAGGCGTAACAACTGTTGCTTTATTTATGATGCATGGTGCAATATACAGCGTAATGAAAACAGAAAATGAGCTTCAGGCAAGATTAAGGGGATGGATTAATAGTTCAATAATATTTTTTATAATCTGCTATATAACAACAACTATGGCTACGCTTATTTACTATCCGCATATGGTAGAAAATTTCAGGGCTACACCTGTGATTTTTATCTTTGCTATTTTAAATATGCTGGCAATAGCAAACATACCGAGGGAAATTTCTAAAAAAAGAGATTTTCGTGCATTTCTATCATCAGCCGCATCTATAGCTGCACTGCTTTTGATCTTTGCAATAGGAATTTTTCCGAATATCGTTTACTCGAATCCAAATCCTGAATATAGCCTAACAGTTTACAATGCAGCCAGCTCCGAAAAGACATTAACTATCATGCTTATAATTGCATTGATCGGAATTCCTTTCGTGCTCGCGTATACAATAAGCATTTACTGGATTTTTAGAGGAAAGGTTAAGCTTGATGAGATGAGTTACTGAATTATTCTTCTTCGAACCACTCTTTGTAAAGTTCTGGTCTTCTGTCTTTAAAAAACAATTCTTTTGCGTGCGATGACCTGACTTCAGCAAGATCTACTTCGCAGTAAAGAATTTCTTCTGACCCTTTTCCTGCTTTTGCAATTATGCTCCCGCTGGGATTGCACACAAAAGATTCACCTGCAAAGGTTAAACACTCTTCTTTTCCGACTCGATTGCAGAGAGCAGTAAAATATCCATTTTGAAAAGCAGCAACCCTCAATTCCGCTTCGTACAAACCTTCAGGCCATTCATCAACTGCACCTGCCTGAGGAATAAAAACGATTTCTGCACTTTTTAAAGCCAGAGCACGCATATATTCAGGATAGTGCCTGTCATAACATATTGCAATACCAATGTTTCCAAACTCTGTTTGATATACCGGTGCACCATTGTTGCCAGGTGTGTAATAACTTTTTTCGTGAAAGCATGCGTAATCTGTAATGTGCACCATTCGTGTAACCCCTAAAACTTTCCCATCTGTGTTAATTAGTGGCGAAGAATCGTAGGTTTTATTTCCTTCCTTTTCGTACAAGTTTAGAATTAATATAATATCCAGTTCTTTTGCCAGTTTGCAGAAAATTTCAGTGGAGGGACCGGGAATAGTTTCTGCGAGCTCAAAATTATTTCCCGCGGACGGCTTTTGAGGATAAAATCGAGTAAATGCTAACTCTGAAAAGCATATGATATTTGCACCATTGGCGGCAGCTTCTTTAACATAGTGAACAGCTTTTGATATATTTTTACTTTTATCAGGATCGGCAGTTTGCTGAATTAATGCAATTTTCATTTTTCGTATGTAATTCTGTAAATAACACCCACATAATCATCTGAAACAAGTAAAGAACCATCCGGCATTTGCTGAATATCCACCGGTCTCCCTAAAACCGATTCACCTTTTAACCAGCCTTCGGCAAATGGTTCGTAACCTGTAGTTTTATTTTCATTCAAACGGACTAACATAACTCTGTATCCTATTTTTTCGGATCTGTTCCATGATCCGTGCTCTGCAATGAAAATTTGATTTTTGTATTCATTTGGAAACATTGAACCTGTATAAAATCTCATTCCTAATGCCGCTACGTGCGGACCAAGCTCCTGAACAGGTTTAGTAAATTGTGATGTATCGATTCCGGTACCAAATTCAGGATCGATAATAGTTTTCCCGTGGAGGTAAGGAAAACCAAAATGCAATCCTTTTTGAGATGCATGATTTAATTCATCAGGTGGCTGGTTATCCCCAAGCCAGTCTCTTCCATTATCGGTAAACCAAATATGGTTTGATACCGGATGAAAATCGAATCCAACTGAGTTGCGAACACCATGCGCAAATACCTCCAAATCGCTTCCATCGGGATTCATTCGCATAATCGAAGCAAATCTTTCATCGTTTTCTTTACAGATATTACACGGTGCACCAATCGGAATGTATAATTTCCCGTCAGGACTGAAGCTAATAAACTTCCAGCCGTGATGCATCTCAGTTGGCAGATCATCTCTGATAATTTGCGGAGCCGGAGGATAACGAAAATTTTCTTCAATGTTCTCAAATTTCAAGATCCTGTTAACCTCTGCTACATAAAGATCACCCTCTCTTATTGCAACACCATTTGGCATGTTCAAGCCGGATGCAACAATTACGACTTCATCTGCTTTGTAATCACTATTACTATCCAGGACCGCATAGACGCTTCCGCCAACCTCTCTGGTACCCACAAACAGAATCCCGCTTTCACTTAATGTCATTGAACGTGCGCCCTCGACATTTGCAGCATAAATTCCAATCTTAAAACCATGTGGAAGGGTTATTTCAGAATTTCCTGATTGATTTTCATTTGGATTGCAGGATGTGCTTGTAATAAAAATTAAGATGGAGAATAAAAAGGGACTAATATTTATTATCTGTTTCATAAAATATCTTTGGTTAATTCCTTCTCAAAAACGTGAATTATTTCTTTTGAAAAATCAACAAAGCTTTCATTGGCAGGATTCTTAATTTCTGCATTTGTTAGTACAATTATAAAATAATTCCTATCATAGTTTACATGAACTAAATAACCATTCGGATCAATCAGTTCAAATATTTTTTCAGTCGAACTTGTGTTATCCTTAAATCCATTGAAGAAGTTTTCAACCGTTTCGGCATTTAAGATCTGAGTCTGATCATAGTAACCATTTTGAATTAGCATGTGTAAAAAAACTGCAAGTTCGAGAGCGTTTGTATAAAAACCGTCAAAGCCGGATGTGCCTTCAGGCTCACTTTTTAGAATGTTGCTTAACAGATCAGCCTGGTTTTTAGCTGTAATCCTTAGTGGGGATGAAGGATTATAGTAAATTTGAATATAATCACCTCTTGAATATGAATACCCGGACTTGAAGATATTTAAAGGCTCCCTAAATGTTTTTTCAAAATACTTTGCGAGCTTAGTGCCTGAAGCTGATTCTATAATTTGCTGTAGTAAAATTGTGTTAATCAGACTTTGTTCTTTTCTCTCTCCTTTCTTGTAAGCCAACTCTTCCTGAAAGATATTGGTAATAAAATCCTGTTTTGTCCGGTAAGCTTTTAAATTATCCAAATTTGAAGCGAATCCGGAATTATTCAGGATAAGATTTTCAACTGAAATATGTTTCTTCTCCGGATCTGTCACACCATCAAAATAATTTTCAAGATGGTCATCTGCAGAAATTATTTTTTCGCCAATTAATTTTAAAGCACATGTGGTTGTATAGAGAATTGTAAGTTTGCTGATATTGAACACATCGTTTTTCTGAATGATATAATTGTTCCTTCCAAAACCATTTTTGCCAAAAGCCTTGTGATAAAATATTTTTCCATCCTTAGCAGCCAGAATTACAGCACCGGGGAAAAGTTTCTGATTTATTCCCTCGACAGCTTGATCATCAATTTTTTCTGTAACTGAATTATCTTCTAAACCGTAACTGATGGTTGTTGAAAGTATTTTCGTTAAATGGATACCGCTGCCATATGCCAGATCCGAATCAGGAATGGTTATAGGAAGTTTACCATTAATATTTATTTCTCCTAAAACAGCACGAAGCATTGCATCCTGGGATGCATATGAATTACTGTATGAATTCAGGTATGTTCCTGTATCAGGGAAAAGGTAAATGAGATAGGGATTTCTAAAGCTGATTAGAACCGAAGGTAGTTTTTTCCTCAATACACCCGCGATGAAATCAATTTGCTCAGCAGATAAATTAACCGGTCCTTTGTAGGTTTTTACATCAATAAATGAGGGAATTATTATCAAGTCAGCATTGGATAATTCTTTTAATACCCGGTTATATTCTTTTCTTTTTGTATTGCCCGTGAAGAAATAAGAAGTAATCTTACCCAGACGGTTTTCAAGTTTATTGCTAAAAAATTCGGCACGTTCGCTCCAGCTTTTATCTGTAATTGTTATGCAGTAAATATTTTTATACTCACTTAGTTTTAAAGGAATTATCCCCCGGTCATTTTTTAACAGAGTAATTGATTCTTCGGCAATTTTTTTTGCAAGTAATAAATTAGGATTTTTACTTTTAAGTCCCTCGGTCGATGAAAGATTAATAACTTCTTCATTTTCAATTTTTAGCCATCTCTTAGCAGCAAGAATTTTTCTAACGCTTTCATTTAGTCTCCCCATACTTACTCTTCCGGAATTTACAGCCTGCTCTAATGCATCAATTGCCTCTTTTACATCTTCCGGCATAAGGATAATATCGTTGCCCGCTTCAAATGCTGCGACAGTTGCCTCCTTAGTGGAATAAAATTTTGTGATTGCATCCATTATCATTGCATCGGTTATTATTAATCCGTCAAATTTCAATTCATTTTTTAAAAGATAAGTTACAATTGATTTTGAAAGTGAAGCAGGAGTTCCTTTAATTGGGTCGAGTGAAGGAACTTCAAGATGTCCGATCATTATTGATTGTACACCCGAATTAATCGCTTCGATAAAAGGATAAAGTTCATGGTTCATTAAATAAGTTTTGCTTCCGTTAATTTTAGGCAGATCGTAATGTGAATCGATTGTTGTATTCCCATGCCCGGGAAAATGCTTTACTGTGGAAATAAATCTGGTCTCTTTAGCTCCTTCAATAAATGATTTTACAAATTTTGTTACTTCTTCCTTGTCTTCAGAAAAAGATCGAATATTAATTATCGGATTCAACGGATTGTTATTTATATCTGCAACCGGTGCGAAGTTCTGGTGAACACCAATTTGTCTGCTTTCCAATGCAGTTATTCTTCCTACTTCAAAAGCATATTCGGATTTGCGGATTGAGCCAAGAGCCATTGCGTGAGGGAATTCTAATGCATCATCAATGCGGGTTCCTAAACCTCTTTCAAAATCAGATGCAATAATTAGTGGAATTTCTGCAAGCTTCTGCATTTGATTAACGAAATTTATCTGCTCCTCTATTCCGCCCTGGAACAGAATAAGACCGCCAATTTTTTCATTTGCCACCAAAGATTTAAATTGATCGTAACCGGATGAATAAGTGTAGAGATCGTTTCTGTAAACGGCGGGCATAACTAATTGTGCACATTTATCACGAATGCTCAACTCATTTATTTTATTTTCTACCCAGATTTTATCATCATCGGTTATTGGAAAAACGGAAGGATATTCGAACTGCAGGGAATAAATTTTTTCAATTGATTCTATTTGCGTCGGTGTTATTCCAATTACACTGACTGCAACGATCAGAACAAAAATTTGCAGGAGAAGGATTTTGAATTTCACAGATGAAAGTTTCTTTTTGATTTGTAACTTTTATTGCCCTTTTTCAATCGTATCAATTACGGTATCGTGTAGCTTTGGTCTTACTTGTAAAATCTTTTTATTTTCTCTGGAAGGATAAACTCTGTTGGTCAAAAAAACAACAAATAAATTCCTTACCGGATCAATCCATATTGAGGTTCCCGTAAATCCTGTATGTCCGAAAGACTCAGGTGAAAACTTATTTCCGGCAGAAGATCCCTTTTCTGATTTTGAATCCCAGCCAAGTAAACGTTCGTTTCCAGATTTCTTTTTTGTCGTAAAGAGTGCCAGGGTTTCTTTTTTGATCAATTGGTTGTTGTCTACTTTTCCTTTATTCATTATCATTTCCAGAAGCCTGGCTATATCGCATGCATTTGAAAACAAACCCGCGTGTCCTGCAAGACCACCCAATAGTGAAGAATTTTCATCATGGACTTCACCTTTAATTAATTTCATTCTCCAATAATTATCATTTTCAGTCGGGGGTATTCTATCTTTTAAGGAATCAGGCGGATTGAAAAACGTGTCATTCATTTTAAGAGGAATGAAAATTTCTTCATTGCAAAACTCGTCAAAACTTTTATTTGATACTTCTTCAATTACTTTTCCTAATACTATCATTCCCAGATCTGAATAAAGTGTTTTTGTACCCGGTTCAAATTCAGGTTGGGATTTATAGATATCATTTAAGATTTCTTCTTTAGATAAATTCTTTTCATAGTATTTCTTCCATGCTGCCAATCCGCTGTTGTGAAGCAGCAGATTTTTAATTGTTATTTCCTCTTTCCCGTTTAATGCAAAGGTTGGAATATATCTTGAAACTTTATCATTTAAACTAAAAAGTTTTTTATCAACGCAGACCATTGCTCCAGTTGTTGTTGCTAAAACCTTGGTCAGAGAAGCAAGGTCATATATGGTATTTAATTTTACTTGAGTAGAATTTTGTTCGTAAGTAAAATGTCCAAATGATTTCTCAAAAATTGTTTTTCCTTCTTTCCAGATTAAAATAACGGCGCCCGGAAATGTGCTGTCTGATATAGCATCTGTAATTACTTTTTCGACTTCAAGAAAATCATAAACAACATGCTGTGAGGTGCTTTTGTTTGAATCGTTGCAAAAAACAATAAAACAGATCGATAAGAGCAGAATAATTTTAATTGATTTACTCATTCTGTTTGATAATCTTTTTACCAAATAACGGATCAATTTTAAGAAACTTCGTAATTATAAAAGCCGGAATTGTTGAAATACAGATCCATATAAAAAAGTTTTGATATCCGAGCAGTTCCTGTATCCACCCGCTGATCATTCCAGGCAGCATCATTCCCAACGCCATAAATCCTGTAGCTATAGCGTAGTGTGCCGTTTTAAAATCACCTTCTGAAATGTAAATCAAATAAAGCATAAAAGCTGTGAATCCAAATCCATAGCCGAATTGCTCAATGGCAACGCTAATATTAATTAAAAGAAAATTTGAAGTTTGTGTGTAAGCTAAATAAACGTAAACGACATTTGGTAAGTTGATTGCAATAAGCATCCACCAAATCCAGAACTTTAATCCTTTTCTTGCAGCAGCAAAACCGCCTAATATTCCGCCTAAAGAAAGTGCGATTACACCAACAGTTCCGTAAACTAATCCAACCTGGCTTGTACTTAACGCAAGCCCGCCTGATTCCTTTCCATCTAATAAAAAAGGTGAAGCCATTTTTACAAGCTGTGCTTCTGCAAAGCGGTAGAAAAGAATAAATAAAAGTATCAGCAGGATCTCTTTCTTCTTAAAAAAAGATGCGAACGTTCGGAAAAATTCATTAAAGAACTTTTTTGATTGAATTTCGCTTCTTTTAGAATCACTTTTAGGATTTGGCAGGATAAATAAGTGATAAATAAAAAACAGCATAAACAATCCCGCGAGAGTAAAAAACGTAATCATCCATGCATAAGGAATATCGCCAGAAATTTCCTCGATTTGCCCGGCAAGAATGACAAGCAAACCTTGCCCGGCAATAAAAGCAATTCTGTAAAACGTCGCTCTTATTCCAACAAAAAAAGCCTGTTCGTGTTCCTTTAAACCAAGCATATAAAAGCCATCAGCGGCTATATCGTGTGTGGCTGAGCTGAATGCCATAAGCCAAAAGAATGCAAGTGTATATTTAAAAAAGTTTTCCATCGGAAGAGTAAGTGCAACACCCGCTAAACCTGCACCGATGAAAAACTGCATTATTATTATCCAGAATCTTTTCGTTTTTAATAAATCAACAATAGGACTCCAAAACGGTTTTATTACCCACGGCAGGTAAAGCCAGCTTGTGTAAAGTGCAATCTCTGCGTTAGAAATTTCCATTCGCTTATACATAATAACGGAAACTGTCATTACTACCACGTACGGCAGACCTTCGGCAAGATAAAGTGATGGTATCCAAAGCCAGGGTATTCTTTCTTCGGCTTTATTATTTTTCATCATTACTCGTTTTAAGTAGCAACAATTCTTTTAGCAATTTGGATGGCTCCTGCAACAGGGGTAAGTGCTGGTTTCACGACTTTAATCTGTGGCAGGCTGTCTTTTATTTTTTTCTTTAACAAACCGGAATAGTAATTTTTGTTATCAATTAAGCTTCCGGAAAAAGAAACATTAAGTTTTGTTACAGGAATTTTATTCAGGATTGATTTTAAATGAAGCACTAATTCATCTGCTTCATCAGACAGAATTTTATTAGCGGCATCATCTCCTTTCTCCGCTGCCCGGATTACGATTTTTGCAATTGATGCCACATCTAATTTTTCTTTGTATACTTTATTCACAAGCTTATCCGAAACTCCAAAATCAATTTTTTCATTTACCATTTCTGTAATGATTGTTTTTCCTCCGCGGCCATCAATTTCTTTTGAAACAGTATTTAATGCTTTTCGGCCTATACAGTAACCGCTTCCTTCATCGCCAATTAATCTTCCGAATCCACCGACACGATGAATATTTCCACTGCCATCTTTTCCAAAAAGAATTGAACCAGTGCCAGCAATCAAAATACATCCTGCGGAATCGGGAAAAGCACCTTCCAGTGCAACCTGTGCGTCGCTTACAACCTTCACACCTTTAAAATGAATCCCTTCATCATCAGCGTAATCCAGAAAACTTTTTTCAAGAAGTTCTGCATCATCTTTTCTTCCTGCACCTGCCACACCGATTACAACCTGCTTAACGTCGGAAAAATCTCCTTTAAGTTCGAAGAGACATTCTTCAATTACTGCGAAAAGATTCGCAACTGTTTCTTCAACTCCGATTATTAAGAAGTTGGAAGGCTTGCCTACAGTCTGATAAATTATTTTTCCAGACAGATCAGCAATTGCGCAATCTGTTTTTGTCCCACCACCGTCTATTCCGATTAGATATTTCATTTAAAATTTTTTTTTGAATATTTTATACTTAAAAATACCGAAAAGAGAGGTATACGTAAAATAATCACTGATGTTTTACCTCCATCATTTTATTATATTGGCGCTTTAAATGAACGAAAGATTAATAATTTAAAAAATGCAAAATTTAGAAAAACATTTTGTACCGTTTAGAGAAAACATTGTAGGATGGGATAAAACCTTTTCTTCTCCTTACGGAGAAAAGAGAATTGTTTATGCCGATTGGATTGCGAGCGGAAGATTGTATAAACCTATTGAAGATAAAATAAAAGATGTTTTCGGTCCGCTTGTAGGCAACACACATTCCGAGTCAAGTGAAACGGGCACTTCGATGACTCATGCTTATCACCACGCTCACGAAATAATCAAAAAACATTGCAACGCCGGAAAAGATGATGTTATTCTAACTGCCGGCTCCGGAATGACAGGACTGATTTGCAAATTCCAGCGTCTGCTTGGTTTAAAAATTCCCGAGCAGCTTAGTGATTATTTGCATTTACCGGAAGAGCTTCGTCCGGTTGTTTTTGTAACGCACATGGAGCATCATTCAAACCAAACAACATGGCTTGAAACGATTGCGGATGTTGTTGTGATTTCACCTAATAATGAAGGACTGGTTGACCTGAATAATTTAGAAAAAAAACTAGAGAAGCATAAAAACAGAAAATTAAAAATCGGTGCTTTCACAGCCTGCTCAAACGTAACAGGGATTGAAACACATTATCATCAAATGGCAAAAATAATGCACAGGCACAATGGCTACTGCTTTATAGATTTCGCTGCTTCTGCACCGTATGTAAAAATGGATATGCATCCCGCGGATCCGGAGGAAAAACTTGATGCAATATTCTTTTCCCCTCATAAATTTCTCGGTGGTCCGGGCTCATCCGGCGTAATGATTTTCGATTCACAGTTATATACAAATAAAGTCCCCGATCAGCCCGGCGGAGGCACAGTTGATTGGACGAATCCGTGGGGGCAGCATAAATTTGTTTCCAATATTGAAGCTCGTGAAGACGGCGGCACCCCTGCTTTTCTGCAGGCAATAAAAGCAGCACTCAGTATTAAACTTAAAGAAGAAATGAATATAGAAAAAATGCGTGCGCGTGAAGAAGAATTGGTTAATATAGCTTTTACTGAATTAAAAAAAATAAGAGGTTTACATATTCTTGCAGGACACGTTCAAAAAAGGCTTGGTGCAATTTCATTTTACGTTGAGGATATTCACTATAATCTTCTGGTAAAATTATTGAATGACAGATATGGAATTCAGGTAAGAGGAGGATGTTCCTGTGCAGGCACTTACGGCCATTATCTGCTTCACGTCGATCCTCTTCGTTCAAAACAGATCACGGATAAAATTAATGAAGGGGATCTTTCAGAGAAACCTGGCTGGGTGCGAATGTCCATTCACCCAACAATGACAGATGAAGAACTTTATTTTATTACGAATGCTATTGATGAAATAGTAAAAAATATTGAAATGTGGCAGAACGATTATTCTTACGACATAAATAAAAACGAATACTACAATGTTAGTACGGATGGCAATGAAAAAGAAAGAGTAAAAGGCTGGTTCGATCTTTCGCAAAAGGAATCTGTTGAGATAGAATAATATTCTTTTTTCCTACCGCAGTTGTTTTTCATTAATATTAGTTTAAATTATTAGTCGATGACAAAATCTTGTGTAATAGTTTCACCTATTTTCATTATTGAAGGATTTTCAAAATGGCTTTAGGGGCATACGAAAGGTGCAAGCGTTATATTGAATCTCACACACAGAAAAGTGAAGCAACATATATTAAAAGAGAACTCTATCCATGCATTACTGTTTCACGGCAAACAGGTTCAGGTGCGAAACCTGTTTGTGAAAAATTAATTCAAATAATGGATTCCTATTCCGAGCCCGAGGATGTTAAATGGGCATTTTTTGACAAAAACCTTATTGAAAAAGTGCTCGAAGATAACAGGCTTCCGGAACAAATTTCAGAATTTATGAAAGAAGAAAAGTATAAACACGTTACATCTGCTGTTTATGAACTTTTAGGTTTAAAACCCGCCGAATGGACATTGATTCATAAAACCACAGATACAATTTTGCAGATTGCACGAATGGGAAACGTTGTAATCGTTGGCAGAGGTGCGAGTGTAATTACTTCAAAATTAAAAAATGGTTTTCATATAAGACTGGTTGCATCAATTGAAAAAAGGATTGAACATATGATGCAGCTTTTAGGATTAAACGAAAAGGATGCTTTGAATCATATTAAAAAAGAAGACGAAAACAGGAAGAAGTATATAAAATCATATTTCAATTCGGATATTGATGACCCGCTGCTTTATCATTTGGTGCTTAATACCGATTTGCTTACTCACAAAGGTGCTGCTAATTTAATTGCAGAAGCAGTCGTTCAAAAGTTCTCTCATTTGTTTCCGCAGTTTACACACATTTAGAAGTGTAGAGATGACATTTTTTTATATAGATGTCATCCTTTTTATTAATTAAACTCCTCAATAATTTTTTGAATTTCTGCTTCTGTTATTCCACTGCCGAGTGTGACCGGTTTTATTGGTTCAGGAGGTTTTTCAGAAGGAGAAATTTTTTCATGATAAGTATATTCATCCTTTAAAGGCAAATTACCTGCACGCTCTCTTAAGCGGTCTTCAATCTCCTTCATAAACCAGTCCTTTGTAACCTTATATTTTTTCGTTTCAAATTTATCAATGACCTTACCTTCATTTACCGGATTTGTTTCAAATGCAAGACTCTTTACATTCATTAAGTGTTTTGCAGTTACATTATCGGAAATTATTGATCCGCCCCAGGTACCGGGCCCCAAAGTCATTGACGGATCGAGTGCAGTAGTGTAACCAACTGCACCGACTGATGCAGGAGTATTAACTAAAATTCTGAAGGCCGGTTTTTCAAGTGCAAATTTCATAATGATCGGCTCGTCATTTGAGTGTATTACCATTGTATGACCGATACCGCCGAACTTTAATAATTCAATACAGCGGTGGCATCCTTCCAGCCAGCCATCAACTGTGTAAAAAGCTAAAACAGGGGAGAGCTTTTCAATTGAAAGTGGCTCGCTTTTCCCAACATCATAACAATTTGCAACCAAGACTTTTGTTTTGTCAGGTACTGAAAATCCCGCATAATTTGCGATAAATGTTGCAGATTTTCCAACAATTTCAGGATTGATCCGTAGAGTATTTTGGACTGCCTTTGCGAGTTTTTCCTTTTCTTCGGCACTTACAAAGTAACAGCCCTGTAGTTTCGCTTCTTCAATTATTTTTTCTTTTAGCGGCAGATCAACTATCATAGATTGTTCCGAGGAACAAAGTGTTCCATTGTCGAACGAAGTTCCAAATACAATGTCAGCAACGGCTTTATGATAGTCTGCACTTCGTTCAATAAATGCAGGCACGTTCCCGGAACCAACACCGTAAGCAGGCTTACCGGCACTGTAAGCTGCTTTTACCATTGGTGTGCTGCCGGTTGCAAGAATAACCGCAATATTTTTATCACTCATAAGAGCTTCGGTTCCCTCAATTGTTGGTTCGCTCAAACATTGTATTATGCCTTTTGGTGCTCCGGCTTTTTCTGCAGCATCGGATAATATTTTCAGTGCTTCAGCAGTGCATTTTGCAGTTCGCGGGTGCGGACTTGCAACCATTCCATTTCTGCTTTTCAAAGAGATCAATGCTTTGAACATGGCAGTAGAAGTCGGATTAGTAGATGGAACCAGTGCACAAACTACACCCATAGGTGCAGCAATTTTTAAAACTTTTCCACCCTCTTCTTCAGCAATGATACCAACCGTTTTGAGATTTTTGATTGATTCATAAACATTTTTAGTACTGAACTGATTTTTAATAATCTTATCTTCAAAAACTCCAAAACCCGCTTCATCGCATGCCATTTGTGCAAGTTTTTCTGAAGCTTCATAACCGGCTTCTGCCATGGCTTTAATGATTTTATCTACCTGCCCTTGACTGAAATGCTGGTATTCAAGCTGCGCCTCTTTTGCCTTGGCTGCCAGATTGCGTGCCTGTTGAATTGAGAGTAGGTCCTTGTCAAGTATCATTTTAATCCTCGTGGTTGGGATTGACAAATATATTCAACCTGAAAGAGAGTTTCAATTTGGAAGGAAAATTTATTCCAGTACTATAAAGTATTTCTAAGTTTAGCCAACCCGGTTTTACTAACAGGTAGTTGTTTATCATTCTTCAAGATTATTTGATAAGATTCTTTCCCTGTTTGCTCAAGGTGTTGAATAAAATCGACATTTATTATATAAGAGCGGTGAATCCTGATAAAATTATTTTCGTTTAGGTGGTTTTCAAAATATTTCATCGTTTTCTGCTTTAGGAATCTTCCCTGGTTGCAATTGATTTTTACATAATCGTCCTGCGCTTCAATCCATTTTATTGTTTCAACAGGAATGATTGAGATTTTGTTACCTTCTTTTATTACAACTCTTTCTAAAAATTCAATTTTCTTGTCGTTATGATCAATTATGTTTTTAATTACAGAGTCATGCTCAAATTTATCCTGCAAGTGATTAAATGATTTTTTTAAGGCAGCATTAAACCGTTCTTCTGAAAAAGGTTTTAAAAGATAATCTGCGGCGTTAACTTCAAAAGCTTTAATTGCATAATGATCGAACGCTGTAGTAAATATTATTACGGGTGGTTCTTCCAGAAGCTCAAGCATCTCAAAGCCGCTGATTTTTGGCATTTGAATATCCAGAAAAATTAAGTCCGGTTTCAGCTCGTTTATTTTTTTTATCGCATCAAAACCATTTGAGCATTCGGCAAGGATTTCTACTTCAGGACTTTTCTTTAAATACCCCTTGGTAATCTCTCTTGCCAGTTTTTCATCGTCGATAATTATGGCACTTACTTTACTTTTTTTCATTTTATTTTTTTTATTTTTTAGAGAGGATCACTAACTATTTTTCAACAGGTATAAATAAAGACACACTAAAAATACCCTTTTCTTTTTTTACTTCCATCAGATCAGTACGATGATAGATTAAATTTAGTCTATCTTGAATGTTTTTTAGTCCTACACCTGCACCTTTTCGTGGTTTGGAAGTTTCATCAAAATTATTTTGAAGAACTAGTTTCAAATATCCCTCATCAAAAGTGCATTTCAGATTTAAATGGACTTTATCCAGAGTTTCGTAAACTGCATGTTTGATAACATTTTCAAAAAGCGGTTGCAGAATCATATTGGGAATTTCTGCTTTATTACAACCGTCGTCTATCTCTTCGCTATACTCAAATTTATCTTCAAAACGAATTTTTTCAATTTCGAGATAAAGCCTGATGTTTTTTAGTTCTTCGCTCAATTTATTCTTTTCCTGTTCATTTGTTGCTAGTATATACCGCAGAAAATCGGCAAGTTTAATTATCATTTCCTTTGCTTTTTGGGGATCAATTTCTGTTAATGCGCTCATCGAGTTCAGACTGTTAAAAATGAAATGGGGATTTATTTGAAACTTAAGTGATCGAAGCTCGGCTTGAGTTATAAGATTTTTCAATTCAGATTCTTTAACTGCTCTCTCTTTTGATTCAGTATGGTACGAAACAATGTAGTAAAATGAAACCACCATTGCGTAAAGAACCCATCCAACTAAAAATCGCCAAAGCAGGGTATCGTAAAAAAAACTTTCATATTTATCTTCAAAACCAATTACGGCAACCATTATAATATATGTAAGTAATATCCACAGAGTAGAGGAAATTATTGCGCTGATTTCGTGGCTTACCAGTACTTTGAGAATTTTGTTTTGTTCAATTGAAATGTATTTGGCTGGATAAAACCAGATTATTGTAAATCCGCATAAAAGCATTGTTGAAACAAGACTATCGGCAAAAGAAGTCTTGAGATCAACTTTAAGTCCAAATTGAAGGATTAAAAAACTGATTATTGCATATGACAGACAATAGGCAAGCAGTATGGAAAAATTTCTGAAGCTCCGTAAAATTGGATTGTCTTGCATCTCTAAAAACTCTTACAAGTATGTTTTTATTTCACCGCCGCCGAACATTGCAAGACCTTTTATATGAAGAGTTCGTGTTTGATCTACAACAATACTTGGGTTACGAACGCTCTTATTTGAAAACCCACCAAGAATTGATGTAACATTAACCACAACGTTCCATTCTTTTGGAACAATAATAGTTGTGCCTCCGAACAGACAAAGTACATCAATTACATTATCTCCTTCAGCAAGCTGGCAGTTCATAAAGTTTAATTCTGAACCACCGAAAATTGCAGTTACGTTTCCCCCCTGAAAATTGCTGGAAGAAATTAGTTTTGTTCCACCTCCAAAGATTGAAACGTCATCAATTTTGTCCTTATTTATTTTAGATGTTCCGAAAGAACCGTCTGTTTCAGCATCAATCTTTCTTTTTTTGAGAATGATGTAAATACCTAGAATAATTAATATTACAGGAATAATTATTCCGGCATCATAATCTATCTGTGGAAAAACTCGAGGTACAAGAAACAAACCTCCAATTCCGGTAAGAATTCCACCAAGAAATTTTTTCTCGGTATTTATTAAAATAAATAATCCTATTACCAGCATTATAAATGGCCAGGAAAACACTACATGTGAAAACCGGAAATGAAGAATATCCATTGTGTTTAATAGAAATATTCCCCCGAAGAATATTAATATTCCACCAAGTAAGACCCTTTTATCAATTCCGTTTTTATTCTCAGACATTTTTAGCTCCTGTTATTAAATCTTGTTCAAAACCTATGTAAAATGTTGATTGAAAAAAAGAAAAAATCGGTGAGTGGGCGAAAAAGCTCGGTGAAATAGGGCCCCATAAGAAATGGATAATGAATTCAACTGTCAATCATTCAAACAAGCACCGAGTACTCAATAAGCTTAAATAGCTTTAAGCTGATTCTTCTACTAAATTTGCTTCTTTGACCTTCTCAAGTGCCTGTTCTAAATCTGCTATTAGGTCATCCGCATTTTCAATTCCAACAGAAATTCTGACAAGTCCGTCGGTTATTCCTCCGGCAATGCGTGCTTCTTTTCCCATAGAGAAATGGGTCATGCTGGCGGGATGTTGAATTAATGTTTCAACACCGCCTAAGCTAACAGCAAGCTGGCAAAGCTTTACCGAATTCATCAAGATTTTTCCTGCCTCTAATCCTCCTTCAACTTCAAATGTTATCATTCCGCCGGGACCTTTTTGCTGCTTTTGACCTATTTGATAATGGGGATGACTCTTCAAACCAGGATATCTAATTGTTTTTACAATTGGATGTTTCTCGAGCCATTCAGCAATTTTTTGTGCGTTCTCACAATGCTTTTGCATTCTGAGTCCGAGAGTTTTTAAACCTCTGTGCACCAGAAATGAATTGAATGGATCGATCACACCCCCGAGCTGATTTAATGTTTTTCTAAAATGCTTATAAGTATCTTCATCCTTAACAACAATAATTCCACCAACCACATCTGCATGACCATTAAGGAATTTTGTCAAGCTGTGCATTACAACATCTGCTCCCAGGACTATCGGATTTTGCAGCGCAGGACTCATAAAAGTATTATCAACCACTACTTTTGAACCATGTTCATGTGCAATCTTTGATATTTCCTGGAGATCAGAAATGCATAATGTTGGATTTCCCGGAGTTTCGATATATACGACTTTTGTGTTGGATTTGAGTGATTTCTTTACATTCTCAGTATCTGCCGAATCTACGAAAGTCGTTTCAACTCCAAATCTTTTCATTACAGTATTGAGTAAAGTTGTAGTTGGTCCGTAAACAGCAGCAGAGCAAACTACATGATCTCCGGCATTTAAAAGACTCGCAAAAATTGTGTGCGATGCAGCCATTCCACTTGCACACCCAAGTGCTTTATGTCCTCCTTCTAATTCTGCAATTGCATTTTCCATCGCTTCAATTGTAGGATTTAACATGCGTGTGTAAATGTATCCTTTTTCTTCACCTGCAAATAAAGAAGCACCGTGCTGTGCAGATTTGAATTTAAATGTAGACGTCTGATATATTGGCGGAACGACTGAACCGTACTCGTATTCATCTATTCCTGAATGAACACATTTTGTGTTAAAATCTAGTTTGGAATGATTCTTCATTTTATTTCTCCCTTAGTACCCCTGACAAAGGGGGTAATTTACCTCTTTGATACTTTTTAAATTTATTATTACAAAATTAAGAAATTAAATCGAAGTTGTCAGAATCACAGTTATCTACCACAAAGGTTTAGTTTCAATAAACTCTTTTCACAGCAAAGTAGCTAATCCTATTTCCCTTCAATTTCTTTATATTTCCGTTTCAAATATTCTAATTCCTCGAGTAAAAAAGTTTTGGCTAAAGAAAAAGTACTAGTTACATCAGCTCTACCGTATGCAAACGGACCTATTCATTTGGGGCACCTAAGCGGTGCTTACCTGCCTGCGGATATCTATGTTCGCTATAAAAGACTAAACGGCGATGACGTTCTTTACATTTGCGGCTCCGATGAGCATGGTGTCCCTATTACAATCAGTGCGGATAAAGAAGGTGTATCACCGAAAGTAATTATTGATCGCTTTCACGAAATAAATAAGAAAGCTTTTGAAAAATTCGGAATGAGTTTCGATAATTATTCACGTACAAGCTTGCCGTCGCACCAGTTTTATGACAAAAAAGCTAAAATGTTTTTACCCGATAGGTATGTTGAAGGAACCTGTCCAAATTGTGGATCCGAAGAGGCACGAGGAGATGAATGTGAAAATTGCGGTGCATTGTATGATTCCGCAGAATTGATAAATCCTAAAAGTAAAATTTCCGGTGAAACTCCGGTTTTAAAAGAAACTTCGCATTGGTTTTTTCCACTCGGCGATTATCAACCACAGCTTGAGAAATATGTAAATGGAATGAACGAAAAATACGGCTGGAAAGAAAATGTAATGCAGTACAACAGAAGCTGGTTCAAAGATGGATTGAAAGAGCGTGCTGTAACACGTGATCTGGATTGGGGAGTTAAGGTCCCACTCGATGAAGCACAAAACAAAGTTATCTACGTTTGGTTTGAAGCAGTACTTGGATATGTTTCATCGACTAAAGAATATTCAGAAAAAGCGGGTAACCCAGATTTGTGGAAGAAATACTGGCAAGATCCCAAAACAAAATATGTTGCTTTTATCGGTAAAGATAATGTCGTTTTCCATTGTATTATTTTTCCGGCAATGTTAATGGCATGGAACGATGGTGAGCAAAAAGAAAAATACTGTCTGCCGCAAAATGTTCCAGCAAATGAATTTTTAAATTTTGAGGGTAAAAAATTTTCTAAAAGCAGAAATTGGGGAATTGATGCACATAAATTTTTAGAACTTTTTCCTGCAGACCCTTTACGTTACACCCTCGCAGCAAATCTTCCGGAAAACAGGGATACTGATTTTTACTGGAAGGAATTCCAGCTTCGCAATAATAGTGAGCTTG
>WOR8_10000116_pt1 | contig 76212 bp, 57 predicted proteins | sample DeeMarSeWOR38_10_FD_19890 | JGI IMG/M metagenome (IMG submission 19890)
AAAGAATCGTTGATTTTCCGGGACAGAAAGTTCGGGAAATATTCCTCCATAAAAATATTTCTCCATGAATCCACGAAAATTATATGGGTGGGCTCTGGGTAATAACCTGCCTTGCCAATCCAGACATTCATCCATGTGAAATACGTAAAGGTTTTTCAGGCTTATTTTATCTTGATTGATCATCCGGGTAAAAGGTTCATACCATGATTTTGGCCCACAGGGAACAATGGCCCGGATAGATTCATTCTTTTCATTTTTAATTTTAATTTCCTCAATGAAGTCAGAAGCCATCATTTCGCCCATTATAATAGAATCTTTTACGATTCTTAAGGATAAACGAAGATCCGGGTGGTTTTCAAGTTTGTCTGAAGGTATGGAACACCATGTATATAACTCCTTTTGTGAAATCTGATGGTTCATATTACTTAACTAATAGTTTCATAAATATATTTGAAGAAATTCAGTATAACAATTCATTTGATGTTCGAAGGAAAAATCCAGGAGATCTTTCATTAACAATTCAAAATACACTGATTGTCAAGAATCATCCAACAAGTTTTGAATTAATAGAACGCCAACTCAACCACGAACCCGCAATGATCAACAAACATCCTGTCCATAAATTTATTCCAGGTAATATTCCCAGATAAACAGCGGTGAAAACAGTTGAAAAAAAGGGGGTTAGGTAGGAAATAGATACCACCAATATTAGATCTCCTCTTCGCATCGCATTTTCCCAAAGATTATAAGCTAAGGCGGTGGCGATTCCAAGACCTAAAATTTCCATTAAAATCCCGGTACTAAAACTGCCTTCTTCTGGAAAAACAAAACGGATAACCAACAACACCAAACCAGTTATTAAAATAAAAAATGGGACTGCTCCCGAGTCATTTGAATTACTGGTTAATCTAACCAGATTGGAGTAAAGAGCCCATGAAAGCGCAGCGATCAAGGCAATTCCATAGGCGGTTGGATTGTTTTGAATATGCTTTATAAAAATGATGAATGAAAAATATTCACCCTTAATGATTACAAAAAACACACCAGCAAGTGCGATTAAGGTACCCGGAATTAACCATAGGTTCGCTCTCTTATTTAAAATTAAAACCGCGAACAAAATAGTCAATGCGGGCCACAAGTAATTGATCAAGCCAATTTCGAGAGTTTGGTAACGATCCTGGGCAAGGCCCAATGCCAGAAAAAGGGCGGCGGTATAAATTAAAAAAAGTGAGCCGCAGCAGAAAAAATAGAGGCGGGAAGTTCGTTTAAGTTCCGTTAACATTTTTTTTCTAATGAAAATCCAACCTGATGCCAGGACACCTCCAGTTAAATATACGGATGCTCCAGCAGTTAACGGCCCAATCTGTTCGGCAATACTTCGGGCCAATCCAACGGTTGTGCTCCACAAAAGGATTGCAATCAGGCCTGATAATGTACTGTAATTTATATTTATCATTCTTTTTTAAACAATAAAGACCAGGTCACTATTTCATCCTGGCCTTTCAGTGTCACCTTAAGCAAATGGTCTTTGATTTCCTGTAGGAGGACAGTGGTTTCCGTATCGATTTCTGATAAATAATATCCATTGGGAACATATGCAAACACCGAATAAGGCGTATTGGGGATGGTTTTCGAGGTACCGTTCAAAGTCAGCTTTTCACCATCCCACTTAAGCATCTTTATACTATATGCACCGGAAATATGCCGGTCGGTTGCCAGAATCTGAGGTCTTTCTACGAGAGGCCGTATGTGAAATACACGAGTATCATGCGGATCAATATCGATAGTAAAGTGATCTTGAAAAATACCCACTAAAGTTTGGTTCCAAAAATCAAAAACTAAATATAACTTTTCTGGATCCAGTCCAAGTTTATCTTCAAAGGGTATACTCCTTGATTGGGATTCAACTGTCCAATTTGTCGTAGCCACAACATCGTATATACCTGAAACCGCATTGATCTTTAAATTTATGATACGCGGAAAATCATGGGTATAAGATTCTGAAGTAAACTCCCGGAAAAGAGTCCAGGTACTATAACTACCTCTGCTGAACAAGTCTATTGGGACAATGGGCATGGCAGGCAGTGTTTTCCTGAGGAGCTCGATTCGTTCTTCAGGCAGGTCGGGAAGTCTATCCGCAAAACTATATGGTGTGCCGCTTAAGGCGGCGAATGTGGCTATCGTGCGGGCCTCTTTCATTGTTGTTCCTACACTGGAAATGCCTTCTTCTCGAGAAGATGCTACCCGGATAAATTCCGGATTATAAATGGTTTTTGCTTTCTTTATATTCATTTTAGGACTTACACAAATTCCTTCTCCCGGCATCAAATAACAGACAATATGGTTAAGAAAAAGGTTTGCGTTTATGGAATTAAAAAATGGGTACATACCCAGCCAACTGTTATAAATATCATCTCCATTAAAATAAGAATTAAAGAATCCAATTCCCTGCAAAGGGGTTCCGGCCGGACAGCCCTCGATAAAAGTATTATCCTCAACCGCTTTTCGTATAACCTTTAATCTGTTGCGGTAAGCATCTAAGGGGGTGATGGTATTATCATAAAGATTTTTATTATTTACCGACGGTATATATTCGGTTAATGCAAATTCACCATCAAATTTATAGTATTCAAATCCCCAGTCCTTTAAAGTGGTGAACATACTCGTTAAAAAATCAAGCACTTCAGGATTCGTGCAATCCAGGGCTGGAGTATTGTAGTCCATTATAAAGTTACCTTCTTTATCCTTTAGGTACCATTCGGGATGATCTTCTATTGCGCCGGAATAAGAATTGGGAACTACCCACAAACCTGCTTTAAGGTTTTTTGATTTTATATACTCGACCAGCCACTGAGGACCGTGGGGAAAGGTTTCTTTGTTCCAGTTACTGATCCAGTAATGTTCACCATGTTCGCCACGTTCCGGACCGTCATCAATAACAATATATTTTAAACCATATGCGCTTAGATTATTTACAATCCAATCCACATTTCTGATAACATCATCTTCTGTAACCTTGTAATAATAATTGGTCCAGCTGTTCCAGATCACAGGTGGCACTTTGAAATGCGTTTCATCAATCGGCTCATAAACTGGTAAGCCCAAAATATCGGTATAATAATCATTGTAAATGGTAAGAATTTCTACATCTATACTTCCGTCGAATGGTAGGGAATTGCCAATCTGAAGTTTAATTTGCATCTGGTCGGGATCATTATCTACACGCCACATACGGGTATCGCTTGAAAATTTTAACATTGCATCAACTTTTCTGTCAAATAAACAATGTAAGTTTCGGCTGGAGACCTGTCCTAATGAGAGATACAGAACCTCCGGATTGTCTGCCGGGAGAAAAGAAAGATTTTTAGTCTGATTTCCACCGTAACTATAACCTATTTCATCCGTTCCTTTCCATGCAACCGGTTTCGCTCTGCCACTAAAATCTATCATTCGTGAAGGAAAACGGTTTATATCAGCCGGCGCTACAGCAGTAACCAGACCCTCGTCGATATTAGTTGTGATACCCAACACCCTGTTTCGTATATAAAATATCCATTGGATTGATGGATTCCCAGTATTTATCAGAAGACGATTGTCTTCTGTAGTGATCTCCCAATTTGTTAATTTTCGCCACTCATCACCTTGTTTTACATGAAGCTGAAGATCCTTTAACACCACTCCAAGCTTATCATATTCAACGGTGAGAACAGATTCTTCAGGACCCGCTGAAATCGTCCATCCATTTGTTATAAGTTGATGTGAATTACTTTGAACTGGATGGGTAATCCATAATAAGACACCAATATGAAGTAATGCGGCTAAAAGTTTTGAGGTTTGCTTTCTCATTATGAACTATTTGAATTTTTATTATTTATACAATTTGAGAAAAAGTCATAATTTGTTCCTTCAAGGGTGCTATCACCACATGTCTTAGCCGTGCCTTCTTCACCGGTATAACCTGGATACAAAGAGGTCAGTGTATCATAAATTTTAATAGTATCCGTATCTTATTTCACAATGGATGTCAGTACAATATTTCGATATGAAACTTTTCCATGATCACCCTGCAAATAAATTGGTCCGGGAGATTCCTCATCCGCTGTCAGTGCCCCACCGGTTACGCCCATAACAGGTTGATTATCAATGATTGTTGTATTATTCAGGAGGACCGTTAAATGATGATCACATAAAGTAATATCTAGTTCCTGCCATTCACCAGCCGGTCTTTCAGCAGATGCTGAAGGTACAATCCTGCTGTAAAGTCCTCCCATATGATGACTATCCAGGGATCTTCCGTAGCTATCCATGACCTGAATTTCGTAAATACCTCGTAAATAAATTCCGCTATTACTTCCTTCCGGAATATTGACCTCAATTTTCAGATTAAAATCCCCAAAGGTTTCCTCAGTTCTCAGGTTACCATAATTAATATGTGGTTTGCCTTCTTCCTGGACCGGATCGTTGATAAGTACACCTGATTCAACTTTCCAACCATTCACATTTTCGGGATTCGTTAAAGTCCAGCCACCGAGGTCCTGGCCATTGAATAGATCTTTCGGTTCTCCAAACTTTATTGTTGAGAGGTCAGGTGCCGGGGGTAGTTGAGGTAGACGTTTTGCGGTGAATTCGACAATTTCGATATTTATGCCATTCCTTTGAGGGATGTATGCTCTTCCTTGCAGTTCATCGTTATTAACCATTGTAAATGTCCTCCAGGTTGTCAAAATCTGAACGCGGGTTGGATTATCATTTTCGTCCCTTTCCCGGACGGCCTCTCTCGAACTTGTCACTTTCATTGCATCTTTCGCAAAGAGAACACTGCTGACTGGCAAAACGCTTCCTCCGTACCATAAAAGATTTCCATCATAATAATCTCCCTTATCAACGATTTCCAGCCATCCGGCTCCTCCGGGCAGATAGAGGGACCACCTTCCAACAAAAAGAGATTTATCAGTTTCTTTGATTACTTCCGGGGTGGCATCAGCTTTCTGTTCGGGTTTTTCACATGAAAATAAGGTAATGCTGATCATCCCAGCAATGATGAGATTTACTAAACAGTATTTTTTCATTTGTTTAATACTTTATATTTTAACTTTCTTTAAATTATATCTATTCATTTAATGACCATCCGGATCTGTAAGATTGCCGGATATAGCCATTTGCTTCGTCGTTGTTTGTGATTTTCAGATTCTGAGGATCCCAATATATCTTTTTACCGGTTCGTGTTGCAATATTACCCAACAGAGCAATTTCGGTAAGTTCACCTCCTACATCGAAATTGCATGAGGCAGGCTGGCCTCCCTTACAGGAAGTTATCCACTCCTGTACAACGATATCACCTTGTTTATAGTGTGGTCGTGGAAGGGTCTTGGGAATGGACTCTACTTCTTTCAATTTATTTTCAGGAATGACTCTGTCATTAAGAATTTTCCCTTTATCCCCAACGAACATTGTACCATTCGCAGGCATATCCTCATCATCCTTCAATTCATCTGGCCTTGATGGCATAATTCCTCCTTCATACCAAACCAGTTTTACAGGAGGCATATTTTCGCGTTCCGGGAATTCATATGTGACGATGGCTGCAAGGGGAGGTGTTTCAGAGAATACAGTAGTTGAAGACGCATGTACACTGATTGGATGGCTTAAATTTAAAACCGGGAAGATCCTGTTGAAGAAATGACAACCCATATCTCCCATGGCACCCGTTCCGAAATCCCACCAACCCCTGAAATTAAATGGATGATACACCGCATCATAAACGAGAACTCTGGCTTTCAATTGTTGCATGACAAGTGAATCATCCCCCCAACTTTTTACAAAAGGCCGCTCCTGAGCAGGACCCAGCCACAAATCCCATTTCAATGTTTCAGGAATTTTATCCTCACCAGCTGGTCTCGTCATTCCCTGGGGCCACCAGGGCCGATCTGTCCAGCAATGTACTTCTTTTACGTCTCCTATCACACCGGCCCGAATAATTTCCGTATTTCGAAGTACATTCTCATGTAATCGTGAAGAAGCCGTAACCTGCGTCGCCATTCCTGCTTTTCTGGCTGCTTCAGTCAAAACTCTTGCTTCATGGATGGTGCGTGTTAACGGTTTTACACATAGGATATGCTTCTTCGACCTGAGAACATGCATGGCTATTACCGCGTGGCTGTGGTCAGGGGTTCCGATTACCACGCCATCTATATCCTTTTCCTCTTCAAGCATCTCACGGTAATCATAATAAGTAGAGGCTTCAGGATGTTTCTCAAATACTGTATTTGAGAACGAATGGTCAACATCACACAAAGCGATTATTTTCTGACCCTCGTCTTCACAACTTTTAATGAAGTGCTGTCCGACACCACCAATACCAATCCCGGCAATATTCAATACATCACTTGGGGATGTATATCCTCTTCCTCCAAGTACATATCGGGGAACAATTGAAAAAGCAGCCACAGTACCACTTTTGTAAATAAAATTTCGTCTGTTCATCATTTCATAAGGTATGCCTCATTGGATAGTAAAAAATATTTTCTTGAAAAATCAAAATTTACAACATTTTGGAATCTGTAACAATAAATTTTAATTGGTTTATTTTTGAAGGTTAAAATAAATAATCCCGAGAGTTTGTACTAGTGATTATAAATTCAAAAATTACATTACATTATTTGAATAACATATAATTGACACAACATCTATCAAGATAGGGGTTAAATTAAGTCGAAAGCAGGTTATTTTATATTCCAGTGATATCATTCCAGGCAAGTGTTTCTAAAGGGTGGCTTCATAAAAATGGGGGTTTTGAATTTGGTGAATTGTATTATATGAATCCGTTGTACCGAAGACAACAGGATAAAAAAATAAATGAATTTGTCAAAGATAAATTTCCAGATTATCCGATATACAATATGGAAGCCAACCTGATGCAGGCCGCATATACACACGAAAACCAGGTACTTATAGGTGGTATTCAGCCTAACTTAATATTGGCCAATGTTTTGGGAGCTGATTTTGTCTATTATCCGGATAAAGATATGGATGTATCAGGAAATCCTTTAAAGCATATTTCTTCAGAAAAGGATCTTCCTAAAATTAAACAAATTCTTGATCACCCGTTCATTCAAAAACTGGATGCTCAGATAGACTATCTTAAGCTTAATCATCCCGAGTTGGAATTAATACCACCCTTTTTCTGGGACAGCTCCGGACGGGCTACGATCCATGGAATCATCACAACTTCATTCAAACTTATCGGTGATAATGCCATGATAATGATCATGATGGATCCTGAACTTCTACATTCGATACACCAATGGATCACTGATGCTTATATAAGTCTAATAAATCATTATGCAGGATTCGTCAATATTCCAATAACTTCAGTACATGTGGGTGAATGTTCGGGCACGATGATCTCAAATGGTCAGTACCATAAGTTTATAACTCCTTATGTGAGTCAAATAGGCAAATCTCTGGGCAATATCCGCCTTCATTCCTGTGGCCTATCCGATCATATTCTAAATGCCATCTCACGGATAGATTTTCTTTCGGTGATCGATACGGGATCCAATACATCCGTCGCCAAAATACGGGAAATAATGGGTGTTGATTTTGAGATTAACCTAGAGCCCCCTTTGAAACTAATGTTAAAAGAAGCACCGGAAAAAGATATTATCGCCTGGCTGGACCAGGTACTGGAAGAGAATCAAGGCGGACCATTGAAACTTGCACTTCACCTTGAAACGGATTATTCCACGGAGAATTGCCTGATGATCTATGATGAATTGCTAAGAAGGAAGTTAATCAGTAAATCCATGTAGTTGGGTCTGTGGATATTTAAGAATGAAATGATGTTCCCCTGTAATCAGCGTTTAAATTACTTATATATTGTGAACCTATAAAAATCTGTATTAATCAGTGAATTTGTGAACTATGATAAAGGTCAAGAACTATTTTCTTAAGAGCCTTGATAACTATGTCTGTAATCTTTTGTCCTTTTTCGGCTGAGACCATCCGCGGATCTCCAAAAACTCCATTAGGCGTCATTGTTCTGAAACTTTGGTATAAAGAAGCTTTTGATCCCCGTAACAAATCGCCCGTTGCCCAATCAAAACTTTGCCGGGTTTGTTTTTCCATAATTTTATCATGATGAACCAGTTCAGGGGCAATTTTCATCATAAGGGATGTCTCAAATTCTCCTGCATGACCTACGCCACCAGCACCTGTTTCATTCAATTCAAACAAAGCCTCACCTGCAATTTTCCACCAGGTAACCAACACAACCTTGCATTCAGGGTGTCTTTTCCCAAAATGTTCCACTATTACCTGTCCGATTCCCAAATTACCTCCATGACTATTAAATATGATCAGATTTTTAAATCCATGGCTGGCCACCGAATGGAGTATATCTTCAGCCTGTCTTAAAAAAGTATCATGTTGCAGTGTCAGAGATCCGCAGAAATCCATGTGATGCTCGGAGCATCCTACACTTATCATGGGCAGGATGAGCACTTTATCCGGAATATCCTCGTGAAGTTGGTGACAAAAATATTCACCGATCATCCTGTCGGTTGATAGAGGTAAATGTGATCCGTGTTGTTCTATTGCAGCCACGGGGAGTATTACCGGAATGTTTCTGTTTAATGCGTCTATTTCCGGAGATGTTAATTGATCCCAAATCATTTTTTTATGGAATAGGTTTTTTCACTAATTTGATATTTACGTATGGCATCTTCATCCGGTTCGATACCCAGTCCATAACCTTCAGGAAGCTCAACATAAGGAGGCTGAAAGTTAAGAGGCTTCTGGAGTAGATCATGAACACGTATCATACGTCCGAAAATATCACTCGGCCAAATACAGGAATTTGCAGCTGCCGCAGAGTGAATATACATGGCTTCCAATATTCCAAGATCAACTTCCGAACCGTGCCAGCACGGGAGGCCTGCTGCCGATGCGATGTGATCAAGTCTTTGAAAATTGGCCAGGCCACAGTTAAAATTAAAACCATCAACAGCTCCTGCCTGAAGGGCATCTATTGCATTGTCAATTCGTTGACCATGCTGAATATAGGGAAGGGAAATGTGCAACACGATTGGTATCGCACCATAAGATCGTAATTTGGAAAACTCATTTAATTTCCATCTTGGTATAGGATCCTCGAGGCATAAGATATTTCCGATTTCCTGCAATCCATGAATGCGTTTTCTTGCTTCCCCGGAATTTTCCCATCGTTCATTCGGGTCCAGAATAACAGACATAGCTGGTGCTGCCCGTTTGATTTCCTGACACCAACCCACAACATCATCCTCTAAATCGCATTTAAATTTTATACAATCATAACCTTGTTTATAATAGTTCTTTACCAGATCTGCAATATCATTCAAGCGTCGGTGGCCACTCCATGCCCCTACTTTTACCTGTTTCCTCACCGGCCCTCCAAGCAGGTCGACAACGCGTATTTTATGTACTTTCGCATATGCATCCCAGATTGCACACTCAAATCCATCGTATTCCCTGCAATACATAAATGGAAGAGATTGCAGGGTGAAGGTGTTAATGTTTTGACCGATAATTGTTTCAGCAATACGATCAACAACTTTCCAGCTAAAATCCCTGTAGAGTTCGCCCCAACCAATAATTCCATTTTCCAGTTCCATTTTGATCAGGATCTTTGAGAGTTCATCGAATTGTACTGACCATGCCTCTTTTGTTCCAACAGGGAGTTTATGTAAGGGTTTATTCATCCCTTTACTTTCTATTGCACCAGGATGAGTTGGCACTAATACTTCATATGCTGTAATTGTATTAATTTTCATTTACTATTCTGTTATTATCATATTTTATAAATTGTTTTATCACTACTTGATGATTTCACTGCCTGGTCGGCAGACAGGTAGGTGTATTGGTGCCTTTTGTCCTTATGCATCACTAAGTGAGTGGCTATATAATTCTTGCTATTCTGCCACTCACTTGGTGATGCCTTATTGCACAAGACACTAAGTCACAAGAATCACCAAGAAAAATCATTAGAAATAATGAGTTTATGTAATTAATTATCAATGTTATATATTTTGGAAATCGTTAATAAATCCACACAAAGGGCAATTATTAATCTTTTATTTCTTATTCTGTGTATTTGTTGTTATAAAGCAGGTTTGTTGTACCGTTATCCACATATATGGTCTGGCCCGTTATGCTTCTGCTTAAGTCTGAGAGTAAAAAAACCACTACATTCCCGCAATCCCTTGCACTGGTGAAGAAATCCAGGCATTGATGGTCAGTTTTATGCTCTTCGATCCATTTGGCTGGATCCGGCGTCCATTTGCCTATGATACTTAAACTCTGTTTGGAATAGATATAGCCAGGAGCCACCGCATTGCATCTGATTTTGTATTGACCCAGCTCAACAGCCAATCCTCTTGTCAGTCCATTTATGGCTGATTTTGCTCCGGCGTATAAAGCCATTCTATGCATGGTGTTAAAAGCCTGAACGGAAGAAATATTGACGATATGGCCAATTTCATTGGATGTTAGCAATTGTTTTACAAATGCCCGGCTAACCAGCCAGATGCCTTTTACGTCAACATCATATAGGTGGTTAACTTCTGTCTCGTCCGCTTCTATTGCATATTTACCTAATCCAATACCTGCATTGTTAACCATACCGTGAATCGTCCCACACTGTTCTCTAATATTGTCGAACATCCGGTTGACATCATCAGATTTGCTAACATCTCCCTCAACGGCAAAAGCTTCTTTATACTTTGCTGCAGCTTTCATGGCCATTTCTAAATTAAGGTCGTTTACAATGACACGACCACCGGCATCAGCTACCGCTTCACAGATCCCTCCCCCAAGACCATCGCCGGCACCCCCGGTTACCAATATATTTTTGCCTTTTAAATTGATCTGCATCTTTATTTATTTATTCTGAAACAAAACATTACGTCAAATTTCTTTTACATGATCCCAAATTTATCAAATGCTTCACCAGCACTCATTCCTCCTTCTATCGCCTTTCGAACTTTATTTTCGCCCTCTACCTTATCAAGGGCTCGATGAATGACCTCCTCTTCGATCTGCCCGGGTATAATACAAACACCGTCTGTATCCCCAAATACAATGTCACCGGGATGGATTAGGACTCCTTCCATTTCAATTTCAACCCTGAAATCGATCACTTTGCCTCTCGGCCCCTGATCCTGCGCATATCTTCCGATTGAAAACGTGGGAAATCCTAAAGAAATGATTCCCTTACTATCTCTTGTATAACCGTGAAGAACTGCTCCGGCTGCCCCTAATTTTATAGCCCTGGTACTCATTAACTCACCCCATAATGCATATCTGGGTGAAGCCCCTGTGCAGATGTATACCTCATTTTTCTTTAAATCATCCAGTGCCTTAAACATCAGGCCAAAAGGTTTGGCTAAATAATCATTCATGCCACTATTTGAAACTTCACTAAAGGTATCTGCTTCCAATACGGTCATTGCTCGTCCCGCCACGACCATATTATCATTGAGTGGTTGAATTGCAGGAGGCAGGAATTGGTGCAAATAACCATCCTGATCCATGATGTCTCCTATTACTGCTGAAAACAACTTTTCCTTCATCAGTTTAAAGAGTTCATCATCATTTTTCCATTTAATTTTCATTTATTTTCAGAATTATTCAGTCGTAGTTGAATTAACAGTATTCAATTTAACAATATGCGAATCAAGTTATCAGTAATTCAATTTGCAGCAAAATAATTTACATTACATTTAAATAAAAGATTACGTAAAGTTATATTGTATTCTTAGTTTTAAATGGTTAAGCCTGGATCAAAAATTCTATGACATGACTAATTCTTTAAAAGTAATTACAATATTTATCATAATCCTGATGATCCCTTTTGCTGGATTATCTCAAATACCAACTTCGCAAAGACTGGATCCAAATATGGCCTTAAAAAAGGCCGATGCTGATGGAATTGCATGGTATGATCCAGGAGAAGAACCATTTGATTTGGTTGGATTTGAATGGTTAAAGGAAGATGGTGTTTACAGACGTTTGCCATTACGACCGGATTGGAATATTAGGGAAGCAGTGGACCAGCTGGCGAATCATACTGCGGGAGGACAAATTAGATTTCGTACTGACAGCAGGACGATACAAATAAAAGTTGAACTCAGAGAAAGGTCTGCAATGTATCACATGCCAGCTACAGGACAAAGTGGGTTTGATTTGTATGTTCAGGATGCCGGGATTCAGAGATACCTGAAAACTACGCGGTTCCCTCACGATACGATCAGATACCAGGTTGAGTTGTATAATATTGAGGAAAAAGAGTTGCGAACTTTCACGATCAATTTTCCTCTTTATAACGGTGTGAATTCTGTTCTTATCGGCCTTGAGGAAGGGGCTGTGCTGGAAGCTCCTCCGCCATTTACACTTTCGGGAAAATTTGTAATCTATGGCACTTCTATCACACAGGGAGGATGTGTATCAAGGCCCGGGATGGCCTATTCAAATATATTAAGCCGTAAGCTGGATGTGGAATTTGTAAATCTTGGATTTTCCGGGAATGGGAGAGGAGAGCCTGAGTTAGCAAGACTTATCAATCAGATATCCGGAACCACCTTTATTATTCTGGATTATGAAGCCAATGCGAATGAAACTATTGTGAATACTTTGGGGCCTTTTGTAAATATTCTGAGGGAAAAACATCCGGATGTGCCGATATTGATTATTTCAAAGATCCGTTATGCCAATGCAACTGTTGGCAGCTCGGCCTATAAATCGCTGATGAATAACCGGGATTTCCAAAAAAACCTGGTAAGTGAAAGAAAAAATGCTGGTGATAATAATATTTATTTCCTGGATGGTTCGACTATTCTTGGTGATGATTATTATGAATGCACAGTCGATGGTTCTCATCCCAGCGATTTAGGCTCTTTAAGAATTGCAGATGCAATATCATCAGCCATTGTGGATATATTAAAAAAATAGACCATTAACTTGTAAAATGGATATTGTAAAACGGTTCTTTTACTATACAGGTATTCTGTTTTCGATAATACTTTTAAAATGCACTCCATCCACTCAACAAGCTGATCTGATTCTGTTTAATGGAAAGATTGTCACTGTAGATACGGATTTCTCAATAGCTCAAGCGATTGCCATCAAAGACGGAAAGTTAAAAGCTGTAGGATCAAATGAAAAGATATCTAAGGAATATCCCAGTTCGGTAAAAAGTATAGACCTGAAAAACCATATGGTAATTCCAGGTATCATTGAAGGGCACCTACACCCAATCCCCGCTTCTCAAAGCGAATTGTTTTACGAAATCCCTGACCTGAAATCTATAGATGAACTACTTACATGGATTTATAATGAAGCCGACGCCAGGCAAGATGGGGAATGGATCATTCATCCCAAATTTTTCGCAACAAGAATGCTTGAAATGCGCCAGCCTACCCTTGCTGAATTGGACTCGGTTGCTCCGGATAATCCTGTATTTCTGAATGGCAGCTATGCGGGAATGATCAATACCACTGCCATGAAATCTTCAGATTTACAAATGAATTTGGGTCGTCAGGACATTCTTAAAGATAAAAATACTGGCAAGCCAAACGGCTTGTTGCTCAGTTCTGCCTTCAATTTGCTTAGAATTGAAAATAATAATGATCTGGATGAAAATTTGAAACTGGAAGCCTTAAAAAAGATGGTTTATCTTTACAATAAGGTAGGCATTACTTCCATTTGTTCAGGAATCGGGACTACTGAAAATTTCAATTTGTATCACACTTTAAAGGAAAATGGGGACCTGACAGTAAGAGTGTTCCAGAATATACAAATACCTTTCTCTCCATCCACTCCGATAAATGAGATGCGGAATGCTTTAAAAGAATTCGGATACAAAACGGGAGATGGTGATGAATGGGTAAGGATCGGATCCTTAAAAGCCACGATAGACGGTGGTGTACTTACGGGAACGGCCTTTCTACGTGAACCATGGGGGAGGAACAGTGAGGATATATACGGCATTAACGATCCAGATTACCGTGGTGTTCTATTTATATCCAAAAAGGAATTGATCAATATTATTACAGCAGCTACCGAAGCCGGATGGAAATTCACTGCCCATGTCACCGGAGACGGGGGTGTAGATACATTGTTGGCTGCATATGAGGAAGTAAACAGGACTGGATCTATAAAAGAGAAGCGCTTTTCAATAATTCATGGTAACTTCTTCTCTCCCGAGTCAATAATAAAAATGTCAGATCTTGGGATATATGCTGATATGCAACCAGCATGGTTCTTTAAGGATGCGGATTTGTTAAGAAAGGTATTAGGTGAGGAAAGGATTAAAACATATCACCCGTACAAATCATTGTTTGAAGGCGGTATTATTGTGAATGGGGGCTCTGACCACATGGTAAAGCTGGATTCCTACACTTCAATTAATCCCTACAATCCTTTTCTTTCAATAGGGTCTCTGGTAACCCGTAAAACAGAAAAAGGTTCTGTAATCGTTCCGGAAGAAGCGATATCAAGAGAGCAGGCATTAAGAATGTATACAACCAATAACGCTTATGCTTCCTTTGAAGAAAATATTAAAGGTTCAATCCAATCGGGAAAATTTGCCGATTTAGCAGTGCTATCACAAGATATTCTAACCTGTCCTGAAGATAAAATCAAAGACACTAAAGTTTTAATGACGATTGTTGATGGAAAAATTGTATACAAAATTGATAATTTTGATATTGACATTAAGGAAAATTAATCCGAATTATTCAGAAATTTCATACCAATAATAATTCGTTTAAAATATTTTCATATTTTATCTATCAGTATTGTAAAAACTTAGTTGTTTGTCTCAAAATGATTTTACTAATTAATTTATATTTCAATCACCCAATTACTTACCTATAAATAAATCTAAAATGGAGAAGAATAAAACTAAATCACGCAGGGAATTTTTACAATCAGCGGCTGCAATGGGAAGTCTTCCTTTTCTTCCTGTATCATTTCCTGGATTTTCTCATCCCACTAATTTTACCGCGATTAATAAAACAATACATATGAAGCTTGCAGAAGAACAACAGAGCATTATAGGTCATTATGGCCCATGGGCAGCTTCATTAATTGATGATCCTGCACCCTTATCATACAGACAGGATAACTGGATTGATCTCAATTCATGGAAGGAAATTGCCAGAAAAAAATCCCTCGAATTAATTGCTGCACCTGAAGTTGGTGGTGATACGAAGGTTTCTATAAATAAAAAGTATATTTACGATGGCCTTGATATTGAAGAAATCAGCTGGCAATTACCTTATGGAAGACCCACAGAAGCGATTTTATTAAAACCACAGGGAACAAATGGACCATTACCGGCTATTCTTGGGCTACATGATCATGGCGGTAATAAATATCTGGGAAAAAGAAAAATCACGCGCACTTCTGATGACACTCCTGATTTTATAATTGCACATCAGCAGGATAGTTATGAAGGACTGGCCTGGGCAAATGAAATAGCCAAACGAGGGTATATTGTGCTGGTCCATGATGCATTCGCTTTTGGCAGCCGGCGGGTTATGTACCAGGATGTGGCAGGAATTACGTGGGGACCCTGTAATGTCGATGGAAAGTCTGACGCAGATCCGGAAAACCCAGCAAATATTGATACTTATAATGCATGGGCCAGCGAACATGAACATATTTTATCAAAATCCTTGTTCTGTGGTGGTACAACCTGGCCAGGAGTATTTCTAGCCGAAGATATTAAAGCATTGGATGTGTTAAGTAACCGGCAGGATGTGGATCCAAATCGAATCGGATGTTGCGGGCTTTCAGGCGGCGGATTGAGAACCGTTTATCTGGGTGGGATTGATCCCCGTATCAAATGTGCCGTATGTGTCGGATTCATGTCCACATGGGATGATTTTCTTTTGAACAAATCGTATACCCATACCTGGATGACTTATACACCCTTGTTGCCGAGATATTTGGATTTTCCAGAGATACTTGGACTCCGTGTACCTTTACCGGCCATGACGCTTAACAATAACGAGGACCCTCTTTATACACTACCAGAAATGACCCGGGCTGACCAGATCCTGAAGGAATTATATGCGAAAGCCGGGGCTGGCGATCACTATAAAGGCAGTTTTTACCCCGGTCTTCATAAATTTGATGCACAGATGCAGCAGGAAGCCTTTGACTGGTTTGACAGGTGGTTAAAAGATTAGTTTTTATTCTTTTTACTTCAATGTATTGTTCTTTCTTACTCATTTTATATGCAAGAAGTAAATCTGTCATTTAAATATTTTGAATTTTTTAACATATAACATTTATTTTATCATTAACCACCGAGGGGTGATTCACTGATTATTTCATTCTTGCGATCCCAGTATAATTTTTTTCCTTCTCTATATGCCCTGGTAGCCATGATGATGCCGATGGAATGCCAATAACCTGTCAAAATATGTCCATTGGTTTTTTGATTTCTGTTTCGAATGCAATCAATCCAGTTGTCCAGGTGAGGTTTACTGTCATCACTGATCGATGTTGGTGGAAGTTCTCCCTCAAATTCTGGCACGGTAATCAATTCGGCAATACCACTTCGAACAGCATCTTCTAAACCTTTGTAAAAATCAAAACCTGCTGGTAAATTCAGATGTTCAGGGATAAAAAACCAGCGCGGACCGCTTTCACCCGCATGTGCGTATAATGTTCCATCTTTTCCACGAATAATAGTATGATCCCCGAATTTGTTGGCATAACTGGAGGAATATGAATACAAGAATTTTTCTTTTTCATAGGTGGCAAGAGCCTGAAACGTATCCGGATTTTCCCTTATATCAGGCCAGCCAAATATACCACCACTGGCAACCATAGTATCAGGAATGGCAGTATCCGTATAAAAATGTACCAGGCCAATGCCATGACTCATCCATTGAGAAGTAATGCCGCCTGAATAATTTTTAAATATTCTGAATTCAAAATATTTCCTTGGATCGAATGGTTCGTAAGGTTTGCCAAGCAACCACCTGTTCCAATCTGTATCTTCTTCACGGATAGCGGCAACATCAGGATCATTCGGATCATGCCATCGGTGGTTATTATCATTCCAGCACTGCTCGATCTTGGTGATCTGTCCCAATCTACCAGATCTGATAATTTCCCTTATTTTCCTGTGTATTGGTTCACTTACCCATTGAGAACCCATCTGTACCACCTGTTTTGAATTAAGTACAGTATCACGGGCCAATTTTGCCTCCTCTATATCCTGGGCCATCGGTTTTTCACAATAGCAGTCTTTTCCTGCTTTAACCACATCATCCAGAATTTTTGCATGCTGGTGGTCTCCTGTGGCAATCATCACCGCATCTAAATCCTTTAGACTCAGGAGGTCTTCAGAATATTTAAATTGCTCTACATTGGTATTGAACTGTTTATTACATAAAGAAGCTGCTTTCTCCCTGTTTAATTTCCAGATATCGCAGACTGCCGCAACATTAAGATTTTTGTCTTCATATGATCCGTGGACCATACGCATATGTCCATGGCTGCGAGCTCCGCATCCTAAGAATGCAATATTTATTCTATCATTTGCACCCAGAATACGTCCATATGATTTTGCACTAATGCCAATAGTAAGGCCAGCTATAGCTGAGGCCGAAGATCCGATAAATCGGCGTCTGGTTATGTCTGAATTTTGTTGTTGCGCCATTTTTCAAGTGTTAGTTAATAGTTACATCCTTAATTAATAGAAAATATTGTAAAAATTAAGAGAAATGTAAAATTTGTTATGAGCTTAAAAAGGAATTTTTTAAGTATGCGATTTCGACATGTTTTTATAAGACTCCCCTCGGAGAGACTTACCTGCCTTATTCGGGCGGATGTGCCAAAAAGGAGTTAAAAAGTTACTTCTTTCAATTAAATTGCTGTGCGCCACATTACCACAACGAGTCAGCCGTCTGTGTATTGGTATAACTGAAGGTTATTCACTACATCAACATATCACAACATTACTTTATAGAATAAAGCCTCTAACTTCTGCAATAAGATATTTATAATCTCCAGTAAAAAATCCGATTTGATCACATAAATAGGACTTTTAGAGGAATTGTTTATGGATGAACTGGTGAACAGTCATAGCAGGATTTGAAAATGCAACCTCTCTTAGGTTGAAGTATACTGGAGTTTCTTAGGTTGCAATAGTGCATCCTCTCTGAGGTTGGAAATATGTGGTTCATTTAAGAAACAAAATAAATCAGCGTATCCACTAAAAAATCTGCTGGTTTTGAAGAAGTATTAAATTCGAAAAAGTTATCAATGCTACCCCGGAGGGATTGCATTACTATAACTACTCATCAGATAGTAAATTATAACCTCGTAGAGGTTTCATTATTATTCAATAAATGGGATAATAAATGAATATATTTTATTTATTCCCCTTGAATGAGAGTTACTTCCATTCGTAATTATTTCTTAAGCCACAACAACAATTCCTTATGAATTTTATCATACTCAATATTATTTACAACCATAAAATTTCCTTCAAAACCTTCTTTTGAATAAACCTGTAATGGAAATGCCAGGACATCCTGTATTTCAGAGTCTGAAGCAGGTATCCCATCAGCCCGGTTGGGATTCAAGATCAATATTTTTCGAGGTTTCATTGCAGCCATAAGATCAGGAAGGTCGTACTTACCGATGGCACCGGCTACTGTAAAGGGAATATACTCAGGTTTATAAAAACGGGTTGTAGCAATATTTTCAAAGCTAAGAAATGAATTGATCAAATAAATATTTTTAATATCAGTATCAAATACAGCTGCATGAAGCAAATCACTGCCAAGCGGGCCTGTAGCAATTGCTGACATGCTTAAATAATCATCAAAATTGCTTATTATAAAATGTGATATCCTGACTATATCTTCCGCTCTTAAACCAACATGGGATTTTCCGGCAAGAACAGCTGTAAACCATTGGTTATAGGATATGCCATCGATATAAGAATCCCCTTTCAGATATCCCGGTCCCATACTGCCTATACCCGGTAAATCTAATAATAAAACAGAATAGCCTGCTGTCAAAAGGAAATGCGCCAGGCTATCCTGATTGATAGCATGATTCATGCCATCCGGATCCAATATCATTAAGAGCTCATTTTCAGAAATTCTCTTAGGTTTCAGTATTGCTATCGGAAGCATATAATTTCCACTACCGGGAATCAGATATTTTTCTAATGTATACTCAGGATTTCTAAAACGTCCTGAAAACACTGGTTTACAAAAGTCCTCAGGTAAATTAAATCCCGAAAGTTTAGCGGCAACAGTAGGTATATTTTGAATATGTTTGATATAATCAATTCGTGAATTATTTATATCTGCAATTTCTTTATATACAATTGTTTTGTTCAGGGAGAACACTGATTGCCCGTTAAGTGATGTTGATACTTGTCCCGTTTTTGTTACCAGTAATTCTTCTATATCAGGTACCTCCACTACGAGATCCTCCGAACTACCAGGATTATCCAAGTACTTCTGAAAAAAGGCATACATAGCCTCACGGTTTTTTTTAGTTGATCTGTGTACTGTGTCATCCTCCACCATAATCAGCTTATCTCCGGAATCCATTATTTCATACATCTTTTTCGCTTCCGTGTAACTTTCTCTTGTTCCCTGAATACTGAAAAAATCCCGGGTGGTGCTGATGATCATGGTTGGTTTTGGAGCCCTTACTTCAATAAAATCAGCATGATCGAGTCCTTCTGAAATCATTTTAAAAAGATTCTGCTCTGCACATTGAGGACCTATTGACTTGCATAAATATTCATAATTGGTTATATAACATTCCGGTGCTGAAGCATAGATTCGATCATCCAGTGCACCCAGGTAGGCTGTCAAATTACCACCTCCTGACCTGCCGGTTATACCTAATCTGCTAGGATCCACTTCCTTTCGCGATAACATGTAATCAATCCCCCGCATAACATCCCATATGAAATATCTGGCTGTGGAATAACCCGAGATCAGGCATTGTGCACCTGCATATGAATGTTCATGATCGGGAACAGGGTATCTGGATTTGCCTTCCTGATTATCCCAATACTCATAGCGCTCGCCCTGACCCATGGGATCGATGGTGAATACCACAAATCCCTTTTTTACCAGGTTGATGATGATATGTTGATATATGCTGGCTCTGAATCCTTCTACACTATGTCCGCAGGCATAAAATATCCCGGGAACCTTTTCCCTGATCCCATCTGGAATATATAGTGCCCCAGTCACATAATAACCCGGAATAGACTCATATATGACTTTTTCAATCCTGTAATCATCTTTTGAGAGTATACCTGTTACCCGGGCATTCAGTGGCGTTTTTTCGTGAAAAGGGCCTACAATTTTCATCAATTTCTCTTTGACAAAAGCTTGCCTTTCCATCCAGTCCTGTTTCGTTTTCAGTTTGCCTATTTCAGCTTTTCTCGACTCAAGTTGTCTGAATACATCCTCACAATGATACTTGTAAAGTGAATTTTTTATATCTGAATAGTATTGCCAGTAATTAAAAAGTGTAATATCATCCTGGGCCTGGAGTGATTTCAGAACGGTTAATATAATTATCCAGGTAAAAAATATGCCGTGTTTCATGGTAATCGGATAAAATAAGGTAAAAAAATATTATATTGTTAATATACTATAAATCAATTAGTTTATTAACAATTGAATGAATATTAGATGGGAATATCACAGTTAATTTAGTAAATCGAGATAATATATATGGCTGAAAATTTACATAAAGATTATGAAGATTACTGATCCGGTTTTAGAATGGCTTTTGGAACAAAATAATCCTCCAGTCCGGTATCTGACACTTATTAATCTGCTTAATCTGCCAGATAAATCCGCGGAGGCTCAACAGACCAAATCACGTCTCATGGAATATAAGGTTACACAGGAAATTCTTAGGCATAGTGAACAATTCTGGAAAGAAGATGATGACAGGGCATACTGGAAATACACCGGCAAATACTGGCAGTTAATCTTCCTCGGTCAACTCTTGGCAGATGGAAAAGATTCGCGCATTTCCGAAGGTGCATATGACATATTAGAAAAACGCAAATGGGTAACGACGAGTGGAGGTCAATGCTTGACGGCTAATCTTCTCGCAGCCTTCCGGCGTCTTGGTTATGGTGATCACCCAGTTGTGATTGAGGAAACCGAATCGCTGGCAAAACGGATTGTTGAAGACCATGGAGTAAAATGTACGGTTATGGATTACAGCCTGCTTCCGCAATGTTACATGGCGTTGCCAAAATTATTACATCTGTTCGCAGAAATTCCTGCTCCGGAGCGGTCAGAAATTGTAAACAAAGCGATAGATCTTATTGTAAAAAAATTACTTGAAAACGAGATTTATGTATATGTGCCTTCCAACGGAAAAAACTGGCAGAAGATTCTGGATGGTGCACCGAAACGTTCTGATCTACCAAAAGGACAAACTGTTAAAGAGTGGGTAATTAAAAAAAAGAATGAATTTCTTGATTCACAGGGCACAGGGGAAAGATTACCAAAGCAGGGATGGATTAAATTTGGTTTTCCTTTGCATTATAATTCAGATATTCTGGAGGCAATGCACGTCCTTGCCCTTCTTGAAACACCAAACACACCGGAAATGAAAAAGGCATTGGATATCATAAACAACAAAAAAACGCCTGAAGGCAAGTGGATAATGGAAAATTCTCTGAACGGAAAAATGTGGGCGGATGTAGAAGAAAAAGGAAAACCCAGTAAGTGGATAACGTATTTTACCCTGTATGTGCAAAATCATTTTGGAATTTGAGAGATGAATTTTCCTTCAGTTTATCCTTTGTTAGTTAAGTAATGAATAAGGTTAATTGCTGATTTTAAAGCTCCATGCATAATAACAGGGTACTTCATCAATTGTAAGAGAGGGCACATCTATTACCAGGTCTCCATTAATATATGTATATGCTAATTCCGGTTCATACCCGAGTAAGGTTACCTTTGTATTTTTCTCTGGTCTAAAATCTCTGACTACCAGTTTGCCTTTGGGAAATTTAGGCACTATGGCATATACATCACTCCCTTTACTAGTGAAGAAGATTTCCTTTACTGCTTTTCCGGCAAGCTGATTTACGGTTTGTTCTAATATGTAGTCTCCTTCCACATACGCCTGCCCCTCTTTTAACAATTCAAATTCACGGCTTCCTTCTGACCACTGATACGACCTTTCCCATTTGGACGTACCATAAATCGCCTCGCCATTTACTTCAAGCCATTCCCCAATCTGTAATAATCTTTCCTGCATGATGACCGGTATTTTTCCAGCGGCAGTAGGCCCTACATTTATGCATAAGTTTCCGCCCTGACAAACGATGTCAACTAACATTAAAATAAGCTCCTGGGCCGAATTGTAGTCTTCGATATCCTCATTACGATTGTACCCAAAGGATAATCCCATACCACGTATTTCTTCCCAGGGTTTGTCAAAATTGACCTCCTCTCGAAGGTATTCTGTAGTGAAATAACCTCCATGTTTGTGCCTCTGGCCTTTTTCCCAGCGATCGTTAATGACTACCGATTCTTTTACGGGAGATTCGTTAAATAACCAAGCCAGTAATTCAGTACTTTTCCAGTAATCATCATCCTGTTCCCATTCTCCATCGGCATAGATAATATCCGGTTCGTAGTTCGTTACGAGTTCTTTAAACTGCGGATGAAAATATTCAGTAACATACTTTTCGAGTCTTGCCTTATACCAGGGATGATACCATTCATACAGCGAGTAATACAGCCCTGCTTTCAATCCGGCATCTTTCATCGCTTTTATAAAATCACCTACCAGATCTCTCCTTGGTCCTGTTTCCACACTGTTCCAGAAATAACCTCTGGATGTACTTGCATGTTGGTCTGGCCAAAGGGCAAATCCATCATGATGTTTTGAGGTCATCACCACATATTTGGCTCCTGAGTTTTTGAATATTTCGGCCCATTTAACCGGATCATAAAGTTCGGCTTTCCAGATCCTGGCAAAATCAATATAATTAAAATTATCGCCATAAGTCCGCCTGTGAAATTCGGGGATCTCCTGGCCTGTATAGTTGCCGTTTCCGAAAATGGACTGGCTGGTCAGCCAGTAAAGATACCACTCTTCATAGGTGCCTTTTGGTGACCAGGAGGGTACCGAACTCGGGCCCCAGTGAATGAAGATGCCAAATTTAGCCTCAGAAAACCAGTTGGCAACCAGCCGGCTGTCCAGGGATTCCCAATTGGGTTCATATTTTTTCTGGCAGAAAGCTGCAGTCGTTGAAAAAATGGTTATAAAGGATATTATAAGGATCTTTTTCATATTTTCTATATTTTTTTTAAATATCCGGAAATGTAAACTACTCACCAAAACTTTGAAACATTATATCTTCAGCATAATTAGGCATTTATAATGATGATCGGACAGGATTAAGGGGAGGAAAAAGATCAATAATAATCTATTTCACAATACGGCACCTGGCAGATGGCTCATGTGTTAAATTCACGCAGAGTTCGCCGGGAAGACACGATGATCGCAGGGGATACTCAAAAAACATCCGGTCAAACATATGATATTTGCGTGCCTTGCGTAAAATATTGTGCGGTTTTATAGTTTAACCGCCGAGAGCGCGGAGGAATCGCAAACTTTTTACCTCCATAATTCCAGAGAATATTAACAACTCTTAAAATATCAGCTACCTTCATAAACCCAAACCTAACTGAAGAAATGTATCCATTCAGTTATTCTTTGCGTTGTCTTGGTGAGCTTTGCGGTTTTATAATTCAACCGCCAAAGGGTGCCGGGAAGATGCGAAGATTGCAGGGGATGATTATCTACAAATAAATGGATTGTGATCTTAGCGGATCTTCGCCTGCATGGAAGGTTTGTATTATTAGTGTGAAATTTACTATAAAACCTTTACCACACCTTTTTTAAGTATATAATCTTTTAAAATTAAGATAGGATTCCTAATTGTTTTTACCTTCCAACTGGTGAAAGAGCCGGATTCGATAAATATGCTGGGTAGTTCTTAATCCTTCGTCGGAAAATTGCCGGGATCTTTGCCCAATATAATGCAGTTCATATCTGAAACGGTTCGAGATCCGGTGTCCAAACGCGAAATGAAGCCGTGCCTGGTTAATAAAAATCTCGTCAGCGCTTTCTTTTCCCAGGGTTGTAAATTCCTCCCAGATTGCCTGAAAATAAATCGGCCTTTTCGAACCAAGAAAGGTAAAATCCATTGATTCCACGCCTATCAGATATCTGGCCCTTACAGTAAAATCATTCGGGAGATTTTCGTAGAAAAAAAATCGCTGTTCAATTCGGACACGGTGAAAAAATGACAGAACAGTAAAATCCGGCCAGCTTACATTAAAATCCTGGTGTATCCTGAACTCGTAGACATTATTTGCTTCCCTGTTAAAGGTACTGAATAAGGCAACGGCCCCGGCAATACTAAAAATCGGATTGAACCGGTACGTGGCAGTGGGCCGGATCAGGATCTGGTTCCAATCCTGATTGGAAATTTATCCCCTGAATCCTACGTCACCACCATACGAAAAGTTTTTATTTACTTGCACAGTGAGAGCATAATTCATCCATAGTTGAGGATCAATTTTTTGTGAACGTCCTTCCATAACAGGTAGCAATGAGGAGATAATCAATATAAAGAATATATAGTTTTGTTCTTTTTTCCTCATTATATATTTAACAACTCCTCAAAAATAATTAAATCATTTTATATAGTATAAACCATCCTAAAAGTCGAATATCAAGGGTGACTCAAAGTTTGTAAACCTGAATGCTATGCTTTTGCATAGATTTGTCCGATGCCATGTATCTGCGCCATAGCCGGCTTCAATCTAAGAGCAAGGCTCTGGTCGAGTCCTTTCAGTAAAGCAAAATCGATTAGTCAGGGAACCCGCTAGGGTATTATGTTTTTTAATCATGATACCTTTACAAATAACTTAGCAATCATTATGTGATACTATTTGTATCCTCCTAAAAATAACTTTATGCCAGCAGGTATCACCCATGGGATAGGTCAATGATTTTCAGATAATCTGATACCTGATCCTCTGATTCCTGGTCAATCCCTGAAGTTATATTTTGTATACTTCCTGGTACCAGTCAACTAGTTTATTTGTCTAGTAGTATTCTAAAACATCTATAAAATCTAGAAATATAAATCAAAATTGTATAGTTTCGAACCCTATTATAAAACACGAACTCTATTTAACCTCCTACTATGAAAAAATTGTCAAAATTCTTATCGTTATCATTTTTCTTTTTGTTTATTTCATTAGCCGGCTTTGCCCAGGAAAGGCAGGTTGGTGAAATGAATCTTACAGATGAAGATGCAGAACTGGCATTTAAAAAACGCCGGTATTCACCGTATGCAAGAAGAAATTTCCCTACAAATGTGTACTGGGGTGATACGCACCTGCATACCAGTAACTCAATGGATGCCCGTGCATTTGGTGTATTATTAGGACCTGAAGATGCATACCAGCTGGCCCGAGGTGAAGAAATTATTGCAACGCACGGGGAACCCATAAAATTATCCAGACCATTGGATTGGCTTGTGGTTGCGGACCATTCTGATGGCATGGGAGCCATGAATGAAATTGTGGCGGGGAACATCAATCTGTTAAAAGATCCAACGGTTAAGGACTGGTATCTCCGGGTAAATGAAGGAGGTCAGACCGCATTAATGGCAACTATGGATATCATTAATAGTTTTTCCATGGGTAACATTCCTAAAGTGTTATTAGATGAAAAATTTACTCAGACCATATGGGATGATTATATCGATATAGCAGAAAAGTATAACGAACCCGGAAAATTTACCACAATCATCGGTTACGAATGGACTTCCACTGAAGATGGAAATAACCTTCACCGCAATGTGCTGTACCGGGATGGAGGTGATAAAGCCAGGCGCATACTCCCTTATACAACATCCGAAAGTTTTAACCCGGAAGACCTCTGGGATTGGATGGAAAACTATGAAGAACAAACTGGTGGACAGGTACTGGCTCTTGCACATAATGGTAATCTTTCAAATGGAATCATGTTCCCGGTTGAGACCAATCCAGCTTCCGGGAATCCATTGACCAATGATTATGCAAAAAGAAGAATACGATGGGAACCCATGTATGAGGTGACACAGATCAAAGGAGATGGTGAAACACACCCCTATTTATCCCCAAATGATGAATTTGCGGATTATGAAACCTGGGAAAAAGGAAATCTTAACTTAAGTGCTCCGAAAACCAATGATATGTTTCAGTATGAATATACGCGTGAGGCACTTAAAAATGGGTTACTACTAGAAGAGAAACTCGGTACCAATCCTTATAAATTTGGTATGGTAGGATCAACCGATTCTCATACTGCCCTGGCAACTGCAGAAGAAGAAAATTTCTTCGGAAAGCATTCTGGTAACGAACCCAGTCCGCACCGGGCCGAGGGTATCGTTGGAGAATTTGAAGGCAGAAAGTACTGGGATTGGGAGCTGGTCTCCTCAGGATACGCCGCAGTATGGGCTACGGAGAACACACGTGAAGCAATTTTTGATGCTATGATGCGAAAAGAGGTTTATGCTACAACCGGACCGAGAATACTCATTCGATTCTTTGGAGGTTGGGATTTTACTGCAGAAGATGCGGAAAACAGGCTTCCAGCCGAAACGGGATATACAAAAGGTATTCCCATGGGAGGAGATCTGTATCGCGGCCCAGCAGGTAAATCTCCAACATTCCTGGTTGGGGCTCTCAAAGATCCCTATAGCGGTAACCTGGATAGGATCCAGATCATTAAAGGCTGGGTAGATAATTCAGGGAAAACACACGAAAAAGTTTATAATGTGGTTTGGGGAGATGCAGAGAAAAGAAAACTCGATAAAAATGGGAAGCTTCCTGATGTAGGTAATACGGTAAACGTGGCCAACGCAACATGGTCCAACTCGATCGGTGATGCGGAATTGATTACTGTATGGAAAGATCCGGATTTTGATCCTGATTTGAAAGCATTTTACTATGCCCGGATCATCGAGATCCCAACACCACGGTGGACAGCCTATGATGCGAAGCGTTTTGGTGTAAAGATGCCTGAAGAATCTCCTATGACGACTACTGAACGGGCCTATACCAGTCCGATATGGTATAATCCATAGGTGTTCTGGATTTACAATTGTCATTTGTGCTTAATCTAAGGTGAAGAAATTTCTAAACTTAATCAGAGAACCCATACTCCTGTTTTTTATTCTAGGCATTGTACTATTTGTGTTGTACTTGCTTGCAACTGACTACTTCGATCGACGCAACAGACAGATTGTAATCAGTCAGGGACAGATTGAACTTTTGGTCGAAACCTTTGCAAAAACCTGGAACCGTTCTCCTACAGAATCTGAACTGAATGCGCAGGTTGAAAACTTTATAAAAGATGAGATTTTTTTCAAAGAAGCAGTCGCAATGGGGTTGGATAAGACGGATCCTGCAATCAAACGAAGACTGCGACAGCTTATGGAATTAATGATGGATGATATGGCTACTGTTTATCCCTCTGAAGATCAATTGAAAAAATACCTCTCGGAAAATCCCGATAAGTTCAGAGAGGATCCTGCAATCAGTTTCCGGCATATCTATTTTTCAACGGATAATAGGGAGGAGGCAACTGAGATACTGACTAAGCTCAAAACAATGCTACCTGTTGATGAAAGTAAATTCGGAAGTTTGTCTTTAATACCTGATCAATTTTCAGGTGAAAGTTTTTGGGAAATTGAAAGGTTATTTGGGAGGTCATTTACACAGAAAATTTTTAATCTGGAATCAGGAGTGTGGCACGGCCCCATTGAATCAGCCTATGGATATCACCTTGTTTTTGTGAGTGAGATCACAAAAGATTATATACCCGAATTATCTGAAATCTGGGATGAAGTGGAACGTGAGTGGGCATTAGAGAGAAAAATGGAAATTAAGGAACAGCAGTATCAGAAGATAAAAGAAAAATATACGGTCAGGATTGAGGAAAATGAATAAACTGGATTCGTCAGTGCGTGTTCTTTTAATCTTATTTTTTTCAATTAATATATCAATATTAGCCATTGCTGATGATCCGGGAATAACAAAAGTTCGGCTAATTCAGCAAAACGACACAACTTATCTGCTTGAAGCTGATGTTCCCCAGATCTTACTTAACACTATTAATAGACCTGTGTTTCCGGATCGATTTCGTTTGACCAATTTCGATTATACAAATCAATCCGGATGGATCACGCTGAAAATGACCATTTCCACCTCCGGTCCGGGTCTGTCTCCGGAAGAGGAAATCCTTTTACCCTGGCTGAGAAATGGAATAGACCTTACCGCACAATGGCTGGATGGATCTACCTATAAAGGGCTTTTTAACAGGTCATTAAACGGGATACATATATCTCTTGCAGAAGTAATGCCTACCAGAAAAACAACCGGTGAGGTATTGCAGGAAGGATTTCTTTTAGGTCTCAACCATATAAACTTTTTGTTTATTCACCTGGTCCTGATATTTATACTGGTTTGGATGTATCCTGGGAGGCAGGCTTTTAAATACCTGCTCTGGTATACATTCGGGCAGGCATTCTCACTGGTTTTTGTTGATTTATGGAAAATCAGGGTCGATCTGCTTTTCAGTGAATTGTTAGTTATTCTCCTGGTTTTACTATTTTCGTATACGTTGGCTTATGCCAGAAAATTCAGATATGTGGGAATTGTCCTTTTATTAAACGGATTTTTTCATGGGTTATCCTATGTACATGAATTATCTGGCTATGAACTGGCTCACATTCAGCGAATACAATCCCTTTTTGCCTTTAATGTTGCCATAGACCTGGGTCATTATCTGGCTGCGCTGATGCTGGCTTGGTTTATCCCCTACATCAGAAGGTATCTTCAACCAGAAAAAAAGATGGGTATTGCCATGGGGAGTATAGCTATACTATTTGTTTTATTGATATTTAACCAAAATATCAGTTTGGGAGATATCACTATCCTGAACTTTGGATCATCACGGCGTTCTGTTAATGTGAATATACCCTCCTCTGGTGGTATTTCAACAGGACGGGTACAGAGAAGTACCGGGATTATGACCACACCGATCATGGTATATGTTTCCGTGGAGCCCTATGAAGTGCGTCAGGAAATACTGATCAAAGCCAGCGAAGTTTTGCAATTATATGATCCTGAATATACGGATATTATTATTCCGGTACCATTACTGGACACCCTGAAGTCTGCGCTAATAAGCCAGGTAATTAAAAATAGCAATGCCCAAATTAATAAGATAAAAGAAGAACCCGATGATATTAAGGCCAACTTTGTTCATTTGAGTCGCGGAGGTGTTTCTATCCGGGAAAAACCGATAGAAGAAAATGTCGAGGATGCCATTATGGGCATAACCTTGGTATATGATACGGAAACATACCCGGATTCGATCCAGGTTGACTGGCAGTTCTTTACAAATAATGTCCAGGAGATAGAAGCATCCGTAGTTGATCCTCACGGTGCTTTTACGAAGGTAATTACCCCTGAGACCGGAATTATCAGGTGGAAAAACCGGTTATCAGGCTATCGGGTTCCCGTTGTAGAAGCCATTGCCGTAAAAATATCCCCACTTCCCCTCCCTTCCATTATCCTTTGGTTCGTTGTGTTATGTATAGTACTCTATTTGCTATACAATAAAAAACAATTGAATAAATCCTGGATAGCTTTTTTACTTGCCATTGGATTTATTTTATATCCCTTTGCGCGTATAAATGCTTCGATCCCCTACCTAACCCAGTGGAAACCATCAAATGAACGAACGGGGTTAATACTTAATGATTTACTGACCAATGTTTACCGGGCATTTGACCGGCGAAATGAGAATGATGTGTATGATCGCTTAGTCCTGAGTGTAACCGGAGAGCAATTAACTGATATCTATTTACAAAATCGTCAGGTAATGGCACTGGAAAACCGGGGTGGAGCAAGAGCAAAGGTCGATGAGGTAAATGTAATGAAAGTATTTGATGTGCGACATGGCAACGAAGGAGCTGTTCTTGCCGATGCCATGTGGATTGTTCGTGGCTCGGTGAACCATTTTGGGCATACCCATTACCGGCAGAACCAGTACAGGGCGCTCGTATCTTTTGTCAATGAAGATGCAGTCTGGAAGATCAGCTCCATTGAACCTATTGAGGAGATCAGGATTTATTGATCACTGAGATCATACTTCAGACCCATTCCAAGATTTTCAATATTTCGCTCCATTAAATGTATAAAATCTAGTTCTGTACGGTTTCCTCCTGGATTAAATACGATTACCGCCACTCCTGATTCTTCCAATCTTCTTCTGACCTCCGGTAAGGGGTCATCTTCCCACAACATGGCCCTCGATGAATGAGAATCCAGACTATATTCGAATTCCTGCCAGTCGACTTCAGATGGCATTTGGTCAGGTTCCCAGTGAAAACTGATGATCTGTATACCATATCCTTTGGCCAGGTATTGATAAACCGGATGTGAGGCAAATACCAGGGGATTGCCTTGGTTATTTATAATTTCTGATAACTTTTCATCGAGCGCTTTCAATCGATCCCGGATTTCAATGAAATTGTTATTAAAAGTTTCTTTTTCCTGAGGGAGCAATTCAAACAATACCTCATATACCGCCAATGCTTGCGTTTCCGCATTTTTTAGATCCAACCAAGTGGTGAAGGCATAACCAGTATGACTGTGTTCACCTTCAGGACCATGGCTGTGCACCTCACCTTGTAATTCTATTAATTGATCTGAAAAAGCTTTTGAGGTATTTACTTGTGTGGAGACAGGTAAACTAACCTTTTCCATCCACTTCGCGTAATTCGCCCCATTCAATATTATCCGATCCGCATTTTGAAATTTTTCAATGCTGGCTGGATCGGGTTCCCAAAATGCAGGATCCCCATCAATTTGAGGAAAGTAGACATCGATTTTTTCACCCCCGATCTTCGTGGCGAAGGTGTACAAAGGATAGTTGACTACTGCCACAAGTGGCTTTTGTTTACTTTTTTCTTGTCCAGACTGTTTTTTATCGGGATCACAGGAATTAAATATCAACGAAACAACAATCAGCATTATGAATTTTAAGAATATATTTTTCATGGGCTTTAGATAATGAAATTCTCTATAAATGCATTTACATAATAACCAGATAATAAGTAAAGCATGAATGCCAGGAACAAACTGACTATAATTAAAATAGCCACTTCCATTGATATGAGTTCGACCACTTTGAACCGGGATGATCCAATTATTTCAAGTGTATTGATCTCATCTTTCCGCAACCGGATCGTAAGTGTCATGATTAAAACAAAGATCAACAAGGTGGCAATACCTACTGCAACAAAGACACCGTCAAATATCTGTTTAATTCGGAAAATGCTATTTAATAAATTTCGTACTACCTGTTCAGGCACGACGGCTTGAGTTGCAATTTCACCCGACTCAAATCTGCCTCTCAAAATAGTTAATGATTTCTCATCTTTAGGGATAAAAATCATGGAACTGACAGGAAAATCCTCCTGTATCCCATGAAAATGAAAGCTGTCTTTGTTCTCGTCGGTTATTTCATTGTACATAAAAACCTTTGCGGTAGCTTTTACAACCCCATCTTTTTTATCCATTACCAGTGTTGGATCTGTTTCATTGGCCAGGTCCTGATGTCCGTGCCCTATTCCCATAATGATCCAGGTGTTCTTTATATCTGTGAAAATGGCATTGTCATCAGGGGTGTGGGTTGGATTAAATATCCCCGTAATTTTCATCTTCAAAGGATATACGCCGGCAAAATCGAAAAAACTTTCCGGTGAGGAGATAATATGATCTCCTGTTTTCAGGTTTAAATCCTCCGCAACGTTATATCCCAGCATGCAATCTCCAAGTGAGGTCATTTTTTTTCCCACATTAACTGTTATTTTTCTGAAATTTATATAATCAAGTGTTATCCCTACAATTGGGTAATTACGTGCATTGAAACCCGTAAGCATCGGTATACAATATCCGAATCCGAGATTATTCAAATCCTCAACCTGTTGCATGTTTACAGGTGTAAGCTTTTCGTTTTGAAAATACAGGGAATTGATGACAAGATCTGTCGAACTGCCGTTCTCCCCAACGATCAATGGGGTAGAAGCCGCCCGGTCCATCATTCGCTCTTCACTTTCCGAGATCAGTTTTTCCAGACCATTCGGAATAAATAAAATTACAGTTATCGATGCAACCAGGATAAGGCTCCTCAACTTATGATACCAGATATACTGAAAGGCCAGGTACAGACTATCTTTCATCTTCAATTAACAGTTTAGAAAAGTCTATCACTTCGTTAAAATCCGGTAACAATTCATGATCATGGGTCACTGTGATCAATGTGGTTTCCTGTTCCCTGCAATATGTAAATATGAGATCAAGGATCCTTTTTTTATTTTTTGGATCCAGGTTACCTGTGGGCTCGTCAGCGAGGATCAATTCTGGTTGGGTGATCAGCGCCCTGCAGATGGCTACCCGTTGACGTTCCCCCTGTGATAATCTTTTTGGTAATTTTGATAAGTATTTTAAAATGCCTGCGTATTCTGCCAGCCTTTCAATACGCTCTTTTACAGCAGGATCAGCCGCTAACGTCGCATTAATCCTGTACGGCAACTTTATATTCTCAAAAACCGTCAGATAGTTGATCAATTTAAAATCCTGGAATACAAATCCGATCTTACTGATCCGGAACGCTCTTCTTTCAGCCTCAGATAACCTGTTTATCTCTGTGTCCTTGTAATTGATATGGCCTTTCTGTGGACGGGAAATGCCGGCGATAAGATTCAACAGGGTGGTCTTGCCTGATCCACTTGGCCCGATCAAGGCATGGGTGTTTCCTTTTGAAAACCTAAGGTTATCGATCTGCAGTTGGAAGTCAGATGCTGGATATTGGAAATATAAATCGGAAATCGTAAGCATTGTTAATTTAAATCGGGACCAATTTATCTTTTAAAAAGATATATAAAAAATGATTCTTATTTTAAACGAGAAAAGTGCGGTATTTTTTAAATGAGGATATTATTGTTCATAAATACGGGAATTGCAGGAACAATTAAAATTTTGATATCCCATTTTATTTCTTCAATATCTTCAAAAAAATTGGGTACTTGTACGGCTGTTTGTTGGCTACCCTGATCGTATTGATTAATATAATGATCATACTATAAATCCCAACAAAAATTATTACTGGAATTGTAATTATAAGAAAGGCGAATATTCCGCACGGTATCAGGATTGCCCACATACTTAGTTGAAAGTTAATCACATCCACGCCGTGCTCCCGTATGTCTTTGATCTTATCTTTTTTTGATAGCCATATTATGAGAGGGGGGAAGAGAAAGACAAACAAGCCACTGAGATGCAGCATTGGAAGCCAGAATTCGCGTTCCCTGGCAATTATCACCTCAGTTTCTTCATCCCGAATGTTATTTAACACTTCAAAATCAACATTTAGTGCTGATGCAATGGTTTGTAGCGTATAAGCCCGGGGATCCACTTCACCGTTTTCAATGCGCTGGATGGTACGAACACTCAGCTTTGTTTTTTCGGCAAGCTCTTCCTGGGTCATGCCTTTGTCCAGCCTTAGTTTTTTGATTTCCTGACCGATTTTCATTTGTGCTTTTTTTCTGTAAATATCAGTCATTTTTTCACAATAATATAGCTACAAATTCACGACATTTTCACGACAATAATGTGAATTTAATAAATTAGAGTTCATTTTCATAAGGCTGGTATGGAAGTCAAAGGGATTATGAAAATTGAGTTATTCATATCACCTACTACACTTAATATTATCCTGGGTTAGAAAATTATGAAACTTCTCCAAGTTGAATTAAACAAAATGAATATTTCAGTAATTTCAGCTAGTATAAAAGTAAATCCATCATGAGGTTTACAGGCCAAAATTACATCTTTTGTCTTTGAATATAAGAGTCTTTTTATATTTTCCATAACTTTAATAGATATTCGGAAATGTATCATGGTTTCCAGACTTTTAACTTATGGATTTTTCTTCATAGTGGTACCCTTCAGTACCTGGCCACTACAGGCCCAATCTGATTTAGATCACCGTCTCTTTCTGTTGGCGAACACAGTCGATCTGGATGATCCGGCTACCCGTTATATATCCTATCTTCAATCCTTGCTAAAGTCAGAAACTACCCCATACAGCTTGGTTATAAACGGTGATTTGACATCGGACACGAAATTCGATACCCTGATGTTGAATCATCTTCTGAACGCTACGACCAGCGAAAAGGGAAAGATCTTCATCATTCCGGGAGACCGTGACTGGAGGAATTCCGGCATGGAGGGGTATAGTCAGGTGCTTGCATTGCAACAAACAGTGGAAGATTGGAATATTTCCGGCGTGACCTGGGCAATAAATGATGGCTGCCCGGGCCCGAAAGAGTTCATGATTGATAAGAATACTCTGCTGATAACCATAAATACACAATGGTTTAATCATCCCTACCGGAAACCAGAGCCTGCTGATGGGACCTGTAAAATTATCACGGAAGCCGATTTTCTGGAGGAACTGGAAGACATAATTGAGGATAATCAGGATTTGAACATATTGATAGCGGGGCATTTCCCCATACTTTCAATTGGAAAGTCGGGAGGCAGGTTTCCGGTCTCAGATTATTTTTTACCGGTGCCCATTGTCAGCGGGATGATCACTTCCTTTCACCAGAATGTCGGTGATGCCTACGATCTGTCAAATGATAGATTCGTACCTATCCGGTCAAAGATAAGCAATCTGCTTCAAGGGTACAGTTCATTGATATACCTTTCAGGGCACGATAAGAATCAGCAGATTTTATCCCGTGAGGATAATGTATATATTAACAGTGGGGCTCTTTTAAATGGTGAGTATGTGGCAAAAGATAAATCAGCTCTTCTGGTTTCTTCGGATCCCGGAGTTATAGAAGTCAGATTTTATAGTTCGGGACAGATTGATGCCCGGTTCCATCATTTCTCCTCCGACGGATTTATTCAATATCAGGATATTCTACTTTTTCAGAGCTCTTGTGAGTCTGAAATATACAACCGGCCACAAAATCATGGTTTTGTACCCTGCCGTGAAGAAATAGATGTGGGACTTAAAATGTCGGGCACTTATCCTAACAATATAGAATCGATTGCCGGATCCGGGTATGGTCTGAGCAAATTCGGTAGATTCTGGCTGGGGAATCATTACCGTGATACATGGACAAAGTCAATAACCACAAAATATCTCGATCTAGATACTACCTTTTCCGGACTCATCCCATTTGAAAAGGGCGGAGCCAGACAAACAAAATCACTGAAATTCAACGCTGGTAACGGTGGTGAATTTGTATTCAGAAGTGTCGATAAAGACCCCTCCAAAGCGTTACCATTTGAATTACGGGAAACTGTGGTAGCCGAAATTTTACGGGATCAGACTACAACACAGCATCCCTATGGCGCTCTTGCAGTGGATGTAATGCTGAATCACACGAATATCCTTCATGCTCATCCAACATTATATGTGATGCCTGATGATGGAAAACTGGGTTCATATCAGAAAGAGTTTGGAAATATGCTGGGAATGCTGGAAGACAGGCCTACCAATCCCGAAAAAGTAGAAGTTTCTTTTGCCGATGCCGATATTATCCTGAAGAGCTATAAACTTTTCAGGGATCTTTATGACGATCATGATAACGAGGTGTTAAAGGAGGAATTTGTCCGGGCCAGGGTGTTCGATATGCTGGTCGGTGATTGGGGTAAACATGAAGATAACTGGAAGTGGGCAGGGTATAAGACCGATGATGGTGTCATTTATCGTCCAATCCCACGGGATAGAGACCATGTTTTTTCAAAATGGGACGGGGTGTTGCCATGGTTGGCCGATCGGGAATGGGCAAAACCCAGTGGAGAAAATTTTGGATATACCATCAAAGGTTTACGTAGTCTGATGTGGCAGGCTCGTCACCTGGATCGATTTTTAGCGAATGAAGTTACCCTTGAAGGATGGATTGAAGCTGCAAACTATATTCAAACCCATATTTCCAATCAGGCGATTGAAGAAGCAATAAGAGCAATGCCAGTTGAAATGTACAACATATCGGGGAAGGAAATTGAAAATAAATTGAAATCCCGAAGAAGGGATCTGGAAAGCTACGCCCTTCGTTACTATAGCATTCTGGCGAAGCAGGTGGATGTAGTTGGATCGAACAAATGCGAATATTTCGATGTGAAGCGTAATGCAGATGGCACGGTGGAAGTATGGATGTGGGATATGGAAGATGGCGAAAAAGATGAAAATGAGCTTTTCTACTATCGGAAATTTTTTCCGGATGAGACCCGGGAGATCCGGCTGTTCGGTCTTGGTGATGAAGATGTTATGAATATCGAAGGAGGCTGTGAAAATTCAATAAAAGTGAGGGTGATCGGAGGTCCAGGGGCCGATAAGATCAGAGATGTATCAAATGTACGGGGATGGATAAAAAACACTCTAATTTATGAAAAGGATTCACTTGCAGAGATTACAATAGGTCGGGAAGGGAAAATTGTGGATATTCCGAATACAAATGCGTACCATTACGATCGAACTGCTTTTGCTTACAATACCTATCTGCCCACACCTTATATAGCTTATAATGTGGATAATGGTTTTTTATTAAACCTGGGGGTTCAGTTTACACGGCAGCGGTACGGAAAACCGGAATACAGCACCAAACATGACTTGCAGGCAGCTGTCAGCACGCAGGGCAACGTTTCATTTGAATATGAGTTGCGTCTTCGTCATGCTTTACGGAATTGGGATCTATTGGCTGGTGGTGGCATTGGCGTGCCCGCGCATTTTAATTTTTTCTTTGGACTGGGTAATGAGACGGTAAAAGTTGACAGTTTGTTTGATCAGGATTTTTACCGTACTAACTATGATTCCTATTTTGCCCGTCTTGAATTAATTCGTGAGTTATGGAAACGCAGTTATTTTTCAATCGGGTTAGAATACCAGAATAATGAAGCCAATATTCAGCCAGGCAGGATCCTTGATGACCAGGAGCTTGGAAAAGTTTTCGGCCGGAATCCAGTGAACCTGATCCAGGGGATGGTAGCTTTGAATTTCGATTTTAAAGATAATCCTCATATTCCCAAAAGGGGAATGCATTTTTTCCTCGAGCATAAAAACGGATTCGTGACCTCCGAATACAATAATAACTTTGGTCAAACCGAATTATTTCTTGAGCAGTATGTTTCCAACCACTGGGATAATCCTATTACCTTGGGGTTAAAAGTTGGGGGATCGCATAATTACGGACCTGTACCTTTCTATAATCTTCGATATCTGGGACAAAGAAACAACTTGAGAGGTTATTTGCGCAATCGTTTCACAGGCGATTGGACGGCCTATTTAAATTCTAACCTTGGAATCCAGGTAGCTGAGGCCAACACTTCTATCGTGCCGTTCCGGTTTGGAATACACGGTTTTTTCGATATTGGCCGGGTATGGCTGGACGGAGAAAACTCAGCCAGATGGCATAAAGGATATGGTGCTGGTTTTTACGTGGTACCGCTTAAAGAGCAATTCGTCATCTACCTCGCGCTGGGATTCTCCGAAGAAGAATCTGCATTGATCTTATTTAATCTGGGCAGGTTTTTTTAAAACATACTCAAAAGTCCAAATATTAAACCCTGCGTTTGCCGGCCAGAAAAAATTTATATATTTATCGAGTTAACAACTTTATTTTAAGCTAATTGCACTCCGTAAAGACTTAATTTTTGTGACTTCCCTTTTAAAGCAATTTGACCTTTTTCATTAAAAATAAAATCATTTCCAGGATGTATGAATTGTAACATATCCGCTGAAATTAATAGTTGCTGATTTAGCTCGTTGCATTTTCCTTCAATCCTCGATGTTGTATTCAATACATCACCATGATATACTATTTCTTTTTTCAGTTTCCCGACTTCCGTTACAATAACCTGACCGGCATGAATTCCAGCTTTAAATTGAGGGTGAACATCATACTTTGATTTATAAATGTCTTTTTTTCCTTCGATTATTTCGTTCATTTTAAAAAAACATCGAATACAATTTAAATTTGTATCACGAATTGGCCAGACAATAACAATTTCATCACCGACATATTGATATATTTCTCCGTTATACATGATAATGGCATCTGATATATCAAAAAAGAAATCTTTAATAAGATTGCTATAAGCCCTGTTGCCAAGTTTTTCAGCTATTAATGTTGAATCTTTTAGATCAAGAAACATGTAAATTCTATCGACTTCTCTGGGTTTGTGATACACACCTAAGATTAATCTTAAAAAGTTGGCTCTGCCTATCAACTGTATAATCTGAATAATAAAGAGGATTATAAATACAATTGAAATACTGAATATATAATCCCTTTGAAACAACGGGCTTTTTATGTATTGAATTAGAGCTTTTGAATAATTAATTTGCTCTGTTAATGCAATCTCAATTGATAAAACAAGGCTTAATATAATGCTTATTAGTAGTGAATATAATAGCGTTCGAATGAATAAAACTTTATAGAAGGAAATCCTTAAAAATATTTTTTTAAAAACATATTCTTCTAAAACTCCTAAGAACAGACCAATAAAAATACTAATGCTCCCGGCTTCCAGAAATTCGGTAAGCGTATGTGGGTAAAAGAAAAGGTTATATAGCATGCCAAATATTATACTTATAAAGATTATAAGAATGATATTCTGGATTCGTATTTTATTTTCAGGTAGCATAGTATTTTAAATACCGCATGTAAAGTTAAATATTTAAAAGGCAGATGATCGTCTTCTAATCCTATGTCAAGTTATAAAACATTCAGTTATGGTACAACCTTGACAATTCGCTAAAACTATATTAGTGCTGTGATGCCAGTCAACGCTGTTAAGTAAGACCGAGATACCCCATGGGAAAAGTAGCTGAATTCATCATAATCAGAACAAGTATCAGATAGTTATCTATGTATATTGAGGTTAAGCTTATCATTCTGTAAATTTGGAGAAGTCCTGTATGCTGGCTAATAATGAAAAGTACAATATTTTTTATCTTTTTTCTTTTTTTTACAGTTGCTGTCTTTCCACAATCACATGAAGTATTTATAAATGAGTTATTAGCCTCTAATTCATCAGTAAATATTGATCCGGATTTTAATTTAAATTCTGATTGGCTTGAACTTTTTAATCCTCAATATGATACAGTTAATTTAAGTAAATGGTTTTTAACAGACGACACGAATAATCCCACAAAATGGCAAATTCCTGATGGCACTTCAATTCCTCCGGGGGATTTTTTAATATTCTGGGCTGATGGAAAAAATATAAAATCAAAGGATTATCACACCAATTTTCAGTTATCGAAAAGTGGCGAAGAAATAGCTTTATCTGATTCTAATCAAGTATTAATTGATAGAATTGTTTTTGATAATCAAATTACTGATATCTCTTTTGGCCGTCAGCCTGATGGCGGGCCGGATTTGTATTTTTTTGGTGTACCGACTCCGGGAGAAACAAATATTACGTCAATTTTTTTAAAAACTGAAACCCCTCAATTTTCTTTAAAGTCAGGATTCTATACTGAAGATCAGATTCTGGAAATATCAACTAATGATTCATTAGCCACGATACGATACACGATTAATGGAGATGAGCCAACAATTTCCTCTCCCGTTTATTCGACTTCCATATTATTAAATTCACGAGCGGGTGAGCCAAATGTATTCTCCGAGATCCGGACGAATAGAGATCCCTTTCTATGGCTCCCGGAATGGATTCCCCCTGCGGGAGAAGTATTTAAAGCAAATGTGATTAGAGCTCGGGCTTTTAAAAATGGATTTCATCCAAGTGATATAATAACCAGGACATATTTTGTTGATAAAAACATTAATGAACGCTATTCTACCTTACCTGTAATTTCCATTGTCTCCGATTATCAACATTTATTTGATGATCATACCGGCATCTATGTACCTGGAGTAAATCATAGACCCGGTGACAGCGGAAGCGGTAATTATTTTCAGGATTGGGAAAAACCTGCCCACATTGAATTTTTTGAACCTGGTGGAGAATTGGGATTTTCACAGGATGTTGGTATCCGTATACAGGGGGGCACTTCTCCAGCCAGTCCACAAAAAGGATTACACGTTATTGCCCGCAGCGAGTATGGGAAAAATAGGATATCATATCCACTTTTCAAAAACGATCCATCTAAAGCTAAAAATCTTACAGAATTCAAAAGGTTTATCATAAGAGCATGGGGAAGCCTGATTACCGGATCATTATTTAATGATGCATACGCACATCGAATAATGGCAAAAAATGACCTCGATATACAAGCTTATCAACCAGCAGTTGTTTTTATTAATGGGGAGTATTGGGGATTACACGAACTACGGGAAGCAAATAAAAATTCATGGTATTATCAATATCATTATGATATCGATAGAGAAAATCCTGGTTATGATATTTTAATTCATTCATTCAGATTTGGGCAGCCTTATCCTTATGTTGATGAAGGTGATTCTGATCATTGGAACGAATTGATCAATTATCTAAACACGCATGACATGAATCTTCAAGCAAATTATGAATATATTAAAACGCAAATTGATGTTGATAACTTTATTACCTATTTAGGGCATTGTATTTATGTTGGTAAATGGGACTGGCCGAATAATAATGATGCCAGCTGGAGGCCACGAACAGCAAACGGGAAATGGAGATGGATACAATATGATATGGAAACTGGTTTTGGAGTCGCAACAGGATTAGGGCCTCAATATGCAATGCTGGGCCCCCAGCTAAATATGCTGAAAGCTGCTATCGCTGGGATAAATATTCCGGATTTTGGGAAATATGGTCCTCATCCAATATTGGCTAAGCTTCACACCAACGAATCCTTTAAGAAGGCATTTATTGACTGGTTTGAGTATCACTTAAATTTTGAATTTATTCCTGATTCAATGAATTATATACTTGAAAAAATGGAAGCAGAAATCCGCCCATACATGCAGGAATATAAACATCGATGGCCTTTTATTGGGGATGTGGATTTTGCCTGGGCCAATTCATTAGAACAAATAAGGGAATTTAATAATTACCGTCCTGAATATATGAGAAGCCATTTGCTGGATTATGAAAATGGTAAAATAACTTCTGTAGAAAAGAATAAAGTTTCTGCTGATTATAAGTTACAGATTTCACCTAATCCATTTAATACACTAACTAACATAATGTATAGTATTCCTAAGCCGGGTAATGTTCTCATTGGAATATATGATGTTCATGGTCAAATGATAACCTCTTTTGATGAAAAGCATAATTCCGGTGGTAACTATACAATTGAATGGAATGCTAAAGATTTTTCAAATGGTTTATACTTCCTTAGTATTTATGTTGATGATTTTTATAATGTAAAAAAAATAATTTTAGTAAGATAATGTAAAATTTAGTTGATTTCTGGTTGCTTTTTCAGGTAGTTATAATTCAATTTTTTCAAATTGATATTCATTATTCCATAAAAATCCATTAATTTCTCCATCTCATTCTGTTGAAAATCCGGTAGCGCGCGATTGCAACAGGTGCGGATTTGATAATGCTCTTTTTCAACCAGAATTTTAATCTTCAGGTTTCATATCACCTGATTTCAGTACAACAGTGACAAGCATAATAATAAACAGCGATCCTCCAATCATCCACCAGTATCTGAATGTATAAAAGGCATGGGCTAATAGCATACCTAATCCAAGCCCCATCGAAAATACAATCAGCGTAGCAGCACCAGGATATATAGTCACCCGGTTGAACAGGTATATCCTTCTGCTCCAGATTCCCCTTTGGATCCAGGTAATGGAAATCAATAGTGGAACCATTGCGATCAGATCTGCTAGACTAATTCCGTGTTCGTTATTAATTTCGAATATTAAAGATCCTTCAAAACGGGAAGGTATTAAAAAGATTAAAAGCGCTACGACAAGTAAATATACTGGTCCTTTTGGCCATTCGGTAAATTGAGTAGGATTCATATAATTTTTTATTATTTTTCGAAATAATCTATTTCTCTAAATTTATCAAAGGAATATTAAACCTTCAGGAAGAAAACTTTATATTTAAAGATCAAATGCCATTCGGGGAGGCAACAACATAAAATTAATCATGAAGGATATTATAATTTCATCGGCACAATTTGAACATAAATCAGGGGATAAAAAATATAATTTATCAGTAATTCAAAATCTGGCAGAAAGAGCAAAGGATGGAGGTGCACAGGTAATCAGTTTCCATGAACTTTCCATAACAGGATATACTTTTCTTAAGGATCTGGATATTCATCAAATATATGATATAAGTGAGGAAGTTCTGGGAGGACCCAGTATCCGTACTCTACAACAAATGGCCGGTGATATCGGCATCGTAATTCTCGCAGGCATTGTTGAGAGATACAGAGGCAAACTTTTTAATTCGTATGTTGCCGTGGATGGTAAAAATGTGCTTGCCGTTTTCCGGAAATTACATCCTTTTATCAGTAAATATATTCAACCGGGTGAAGCCTTCATTGTATTTGAATTGTTTGGTTGGAAATGCAGTATTCTTGTATGTTATGACAATAATATCATTGAAAATGTTCGAGCAGTTACCTTAAAAGGTGCTCAAATATTATTTGCCCCTCATGTAACCGGAGGCACACCTTCGCCTATGCCAGGTAGAGGATATATTTCTGAAGATTTATGGAATAACAGGTATAATGATCCGGAGGCCATCAGAAAGGAATTTATGGGATTAAAAGGACGTGGCTGGCTATTAAGATGGTTACCGACCAGGGCATTTGACAATGGCATTTATGTAGTTTTCAGCAATAATATAGGTAAGGACCATGATCATATAAAAACTGGAAATGCCATGATTATCGATCCGTTTGGAGAAATTCTTACCGAGTCTAACGAACTTGATAATGATATCGTAATTGCAGCCTGTACCTCTGAAAAATTATGGCAGGCCGGTGGATACCGTTATCTCCATGCACGCAAACCAGAATTATATAAGGATATTGTTGGAAAACCTAATAAATCAGTTACCCGACCTGTGTGGATGAAAAAGTAAAATATAAATTAATTGTACATGCGAATCATTGTTGTTCTATTACAAAGTATAATTGGCTTTCTGATTGGATATGGTGGGACATGGGCCGTTAATTTTGGGGCATTTCATGAAACTGGCATTTTTTCTTTGGGTGTGTCTGTTGGTATTTGGGGGATTGGCGTCATATTTATGGAAGTGTATGAAAATCTGAAATTCAGTCATCATCTTGTTATTTTTATCAATACCTTCATCGGGGCCATTTTTGGAGCTTTTTTAGTCACGTTTATCGCATCAAATAATATCATAGATGATTATGTAATTCCCCTGATATGCGCATTGATTGGTTTTTATTATACTCGTCTGATAAGTAAAATCCTAAAACAGGATTAGTCAGTTTAATACCGGTTATTCATTAATTTTTTGGATTAAATTCTCATCTTAATTACTTGAATATTTATGTGAGAGGAGTTAAACAACATCAGTGTTTTTCTTTAAGTTTGAATAGTAATTTTTAAATGGGGAAAAAGAAGATTAACGGTTATTAACTTATTGAAATACATAAGCGTGTTTATAATTATGCTGGAACAAATAAAAAATTTTCTGAATTCACATGAGATCCTTTTATTTTTTGTCTGGGTTCTGATTGGGATACTTATTGGTCTGGGTTTATTCATGATTCTAATCAATCTTTTCAAGCAGGCAGTAAAACAACTATATCCTTCATTGTATGGTAAGATTACAGTCAAGCTTCGGAAACCCGGAATGGCCTTATTTCTGATAAGTGGTGCTTTAATCCCTTTTATGTTCGTCCAGGATGAAATCGTCTGGTTGAAGGCTATTCAGAAAATATTAATTACCTTATTGATTTTCTCTGTAGCATGGCTTTTGATTAAAGGCATACATGTTGTAAGGTTGTTTTTACTGGCAAAGTACGACTTAGAGACCAGGGATAACCTTAAGGCAAGAAAACTTTTCACACAATATGAGATTTTTGAACGGATCTTGGTTTTTGTCATTATTTTTATTGCGCTTGGAATTTCGCTGATGACATTTGAGCCTATTCGAAAGATCGGGATGACCCTTTTAACCTCGGCAGGTGTATCTGCCTTGATCATTGGTCTGGCCGCACAAAGGATCATCGGAGCTTTTCTGGCTGGTATTCAGCTGGCGATAACCCAACCTATCCGGATCGATGATGTTGTAATCGTTGAGGGAGAGTGGGGAAAAATTGAAGAAATAAACCTGACCTATGTAGTCGTTAAGATCTGGGATAAACGTAGACTGGTACTGCCCACTACTTATTTTATTGAAAAACCCTTCCAGAACTGGACCATGACATCGGCTGAAATTCTGGGAACCGTTTTTATTTATACAGATTACACTTTTCCTGTAGGGGAATTACGTAAAGCAATGACCTCCTTTTTAGATGCGGCCCCGAAATGGGATGGTGAAGTAAATGTTCTGCAGGTTACCAATGCTACTGAAAGGACAATGGAGTTAAGGGCACTCATGAGCGCAAAAAATGCATCCGATGCCTGGGATCTGCGTGTTTTTATGCGCGAAAAGATAATAACTTTCCTGCAGGAAAATTTTCCGGAACATCTACCCAAAACACGGATTGAAATTGAAAAGAAAAATGAAACCACTTGAAATGAATCATTTAAAAAAAATCATCAGCTTTTTTTTTGTGTTAGTAATTTCGTGCTCCCAACGAAACAAAGAGGATCAGGATTTCCCACGGACCTCTGTAGTTCCTTCTTCCGAACAGATTGAATATCAACAAATGGAAGTGATCGGATTTATTCATTTTGGTATAAATACTTTTACCGATCGGGAATGGGGTACCGGAAAAGAAGATCCAGATATTTTTAATCCATCATCCCTGGATGTCTCTCAATGGGTAAATGCAGCTAAAACCGCAGGAATGGGCATGCTTATTTTAACAGCTAAACATCATGATGGGTTTTGTTTATGGCCTTCGGCATATACTAATCATTCGGTAAAAAGTAGTTCCTGGGAAAATGGGAAGGGCGACATAGTCAAAGCCCTATCGAAATCATGTGCGGAAGCCGGGATCAAGTTTGGTATTTATCTTTCGCCCTGGGATATGCATGAACCATCCTATGGTTCGGACGAATATAATCAGTATTATTTGTCGCAGCTGGAAGAATTATTGACTCTATATGGTACCATCAGTGAGGTTTGGATGGATGGTGCAAAGGGTGAGAATGCAAGGGATATGGAGTACGATTTTGAGGCTTATCGAACAATGGTATATGAATTGCAACCTCTGGCTCTCATTTTCTCGGATGTTGGTCCGGATATACGCTGGATAGGAAATGAACATGGAATAGCCGGTTTCACAAATTGGTCTACGATCAATACCGATGGTATGGAAATAGGCGACGCTGATACAGATTATTTAAATTCTGGTGATCCGGATGGGAATAAATGGCTGGTGGGCGAGTGCGATGTTTCCATCCGGCCCGGCTGGTTTTATCATGCATCCCAAGATACCATGATTAAATCGCCAGAATACCTTGTTGATCTGTATTATAAGTCGGTTGGAAGAAATGGCACGTTATTGCTTAATTTACCACCTGACCGTAGAGGGCTGATTCATGAAAATGATATTCAATCATTAATTGAATTTCGCAGTATTCTCGATGAAACTTTTGCGCATAATCTCCTGAAAAATGCAAAGGCTGACGCATCCAGTCAATGGGCGGCTGGTAATAAATTTGATCCATTACAACTTCTTGATGAAAATTTTGAAAGTTACTGGGCAGCAAGTACATCTGATACAAATCCGTCCGTCACCATTCAGCTTCATGATGAGGCGATTATTGACCGGATTTTGCTTCAGGAACCTATTCAATTTGGTCAACGGATTAATGAATTTACAATTGAAGCAGAAGTTGAAGGTGAATGGAGGAGTATTGTAAAGGGTACTACAATTGGATATAAAAGAATATTAAGATTCGATCCAGTTAAATGTAGTACGCTTCACGTCAAAATAGCAGGATTTAATAGTACGCCTGCTTTATCAACTGTTGCAGCTTATAAAGCATCTTCAAAGGAAAAGATATTCTGACTTAAAACAGTCAAAAAGCATCCAATGATAAAAAATTCTTTGGTTACGCCTGAGGTATAAATTGTTTGCAGTTCATGATTAAAGAAATGATCATTTGCCTTTATTTGTTATTCTCGTTATATCCTTTAAATTTACCCTCGTTTTTAACAAGTTATATCATACTTTTAAAACTTATATTTTTTACCTGATACTGATTTTTGGAACAGAAATCCGGTTTTTTAAAAAACTTATACTTTATTAATGAATGTATTTTTTAAACAAAACATAATGAAAAACAAGAACTTATTAAAGAGTTGGGGGATCCTGCTGTTTATTATGCTGTTCTTCCAACAATCTATCATGGCTGCCGGGTACCAGGTATTGTTACAGGGAAACCGGGTAACTGCTATGGGTAATCTAGGGGTTGGATTACGTCCTGATGCTTCCAGTATGTTTTTCAATCCGGGAGCAATGCCTTTCATGGAAGGGAATCAAATCATGCTTGGAATTAATTTGGTTAATTCGAATATAGCTTTCTGGGATTCACAAACTCCAAGCAGTACAAACACTGCATTGACGGAAAGTCCGATAGGAACCCCATTTCATGTATATGCAGTATGGGGCCCTAAAGATAGCAGATGGAAATTTGCCCTTGGTGCTTATACTCCATTCGGATCTACAATAACCTGGGGAAAGGAGTGGCAGGGAAGATATTTACTTGATCAAATTAGACTTACTGCAATATACACCCAGGCTACTGCCTCCTTTAAATTGACCGATAAATTATCCATCGGAGCCGGATTTGTTGCCATGTTTGGAAGTGTTGAGTTGCAACGGGTACTACCAGTCACAAGTGATCTGGAATCCACTTTAATCAACCTGAATGGGAATTCAAAGACTGGATTTGGCTATAATGTAGGCTTATATTGGGAGATCAGCGAAAAATGGCAATTGGGAGCCAGTTACAGGTCAAAAATTGATGCGGAGCTTGAAGATGGGGACGTGACGTTTGAAAATGTTCCTTCCTCTCTGGCAGGATTATTTCAACCGAATAAATTCAGTGCTAGTTTACCATTACCTTCACAGATCAGCCTGGGAATTAATTTTACTCCAAATGATCGCTTAACGGTAGGTGTTGAAGCAAATTATATTGGATGGAGCGCCTATGAAAGCCTTGATTTTAACTTTGCAGATCAGAATATTGCAATTCAGAATATCAAATCACCAAGAAATTATCACGACACCTATGTTTTCCATCTGGGGGGCGAATACAGGATCAAGAATTTTCAACTGCGAGCCGGTACCTATTATGATTTATCTCCGGTAGACAAAGGATATATGACACCGGAAACACCGGATACCAACCGCTTTGCTTTATCAGCTGGGTTGGGGTACAGTTTGGGAGAAAAATTGCAGTTGGATCTTTCTTTCCTGTATAACGTGGGTCAAAAAAGAACTCAAACGGTCGAAGAAGCCCAAGCAGCGGGCACTTATCCTTCTGCCACCAATTCAACGTATGCGGTTGAACCCGGCACCTATAAGTTGAAGGCATACATACCCGGACTTTCGATAACCTATAAGTTTTAACAGTTAAATGGAAAGAAATATGAAATGGATCACTAACTTATCTTTAGCAATCCTTTTATTTGGATTTATTATAGGGTGTAAGCCGGAAATCGAAGTACCTGCTCCCAAAGCCGGTGGAGCCGATTTTAGCGAATATATAGCGTTGGGAAATTCCCTGTCAGCTGGTTTTTCTGATGGCGGGCTTTACTTAGAAGTTCAACAACAATCTTTCCCGGCACTGATTGCCAATCAAATAATGAAGATAAACGCAGGATTACAGTTTAACCAACCTGAGATGCCCCAGGGTAACGGTTCGGGATATTTGAAGCTGCGAACCTTGGACCTGGTAAATCAGATCTTTGATTTTACTATATTACCCCCTGATGCCAACTGGACAAATAAAATACCAGGTACTTATCAAAACCTTGGAATACCGGGCATACGAGTACGGGATATTACGGTAAACGGATATGGTGCGAATCCTACACAGGGAAATCCTTATTTCTACAGGATCCTGGGAGAACAGGAGGCCAATAAATCTTACCTGGATGTCCTATCAGAAAGTAACGCAACCATTTATACCAGTTGGCTTGGATCTAATGATGTTTTGGGATATGCAACCAGTGGGGGTAAAGATGGTATATCAGGTCTGCCTGGTACCGGTATCAATGGACTCACTCCAGTTAATGAATTCGAGGCTTCATATGATGCTTTGATTAATGCAATGAATGGAAAAGGAGCTTCCGGTTTCCTTATTACTGTCCCGGATGTTACCAATATTCCATTCTTTAAATCCATTGCCTGGAATGCACTTGCATTAAATTCTGAACAGGCAGCAGCTGCCACCGCTGGATATCAGGCCCTGATTGATCCGCAAATCGAAGCAGGAGTAGCAGAAGCCACCATCAGGCTTGTTGCGACTGATACCGTACTTTCCGTAGCCGTAATTCCTGACCTGGCTGATACAACTGTCTTCCTTCAGGCTTATCAGCAGGCGATAGCCGGTGGTGCTGATGAGGCTACTGCCTTGCAGATGGCACAGGCTTTTGTTGAATCCCCGGAAGGTATAGCGACCATTGAAGCACTTGAAGCGCAGCTGAACGTAGAACTCCCTGCCCATCTCTTAGGTGAACCAACCAGTCCGGAACTGGATCCTTTATTTGCGATTATTGATCAGGAACTGGCTACTAATGTCGCCCTTCAACAGGCTATTGCCCAGACAAATGATCAGATCACACAGGCTTATGAAGCCGGATTATTACCCGAACTGGAAGCAGTGGTTGCTCAACAGACAGCCACACAGATAGACGCATTTAAAGCAGCTGGTATATATCCGACATTTGAAGCAGGGAATAATGGATTTGTTATTGAAGTACCAGTATCACAAACCAATCCACTAGGAATCAGGCAGATGGTAGAAGGAGAACTTATCCTGTTCACGGCCGCACTCGGGGATGAACTACTTCCGGAAAACGCAGCCATGCCTAAACCAGACGAAATTATACTGACACTCGATGAGATCGATAATATCAGAGAATATACAGATCAGTATAATGAAATAATTGAGGGATATGCAGGGAATTCGATAGGTATTCTCGATTCCGATAACATATTGGAGACGATAAATGAAGGAACATTTATTGACGGGGTTGAAATAACAGGTGCTTATGTACAGGGAGGAGTTTTTTCACTTGATGCCATTCATTTAACACCCAGAGGCAATGCCATCGTTGCCAATTCCCTGATACATGCGATCAATCAAAAATTCGGATCAACTATTCCACCTGTTAAGGTGAGCGATTACAGAGCTGTTATCCTGCCTTGAATAGATTATAACTTGTCAGACCGATCTCTAAAGACCGGTCTGACAAGCCATTTAAGCTTTAATCCATCTTGCCTACATTCAATACTTTGCCTTTTTTAGCACTCTCCATAGCCAATTCTATGATATTAATGTTCATAAGAGATTCCAAAGCAGGGACCAGTAGTCGTTTTTTCTCCCTGATTGTTTCATAAATATTATCATAATAAGCCAGGTAATTACCAGGTTTGGATGTTACTTTTCCTTTTAAATGAATCCCGTGTATTTCTGTATTGATTTCTCCCCTGATAGTTTCATCCTCCATGCCCCAACCTGGAGATCCTGGAATACCGCCAGCTTTTAAATCAGCTTCCTGCGGATCCAGGCCATATTTTATAAAAGATCCCAATGTGCCATGTATTACAAATCTAGGGAAGGGTTCCCTTACCAGGTAACTGGAATGTACCCTCGCTTTTAAATGGTCATAATGTAATCCAATATCAAAAAAATCATCTACTCGGGTTCCCTTTCGAATCTTTCTGATATCAGCCGAAACCGCATTTGGGTTTCCAAAAAGAACAATAACCTGGTCGATTAAGTGTGGTCCCAGGTTGTACAGCAATCCTGAACCTGGTCCGGTTTCTTCTTTCCAGGTGTTGTCCTGGATATAATTCCTGTAACGATCAAAGCTGCCAATGAATTCAACAACATCACCTAGGATCCCTTCTTTAACAATCTGTTGAACTGTTAAAAAATCACTATCCCATCGTCTGTTCTGAAACACACTTAATATCAGATTTTTTTTATCAGCCAGTTCGATTAATTCTAATCCTTCCTTAACCGTATTGGTAAAAGGTTTTTCAACGACAACATGCTTCCCGGCCTCAAGGGCTGATTTCGTAAAAGGATAGTGTGTTTCATTTATGGCATTAACAATGATCAGCTCAATACTATTATCCTTCAATAAATTATCAAAAGTTCTTACAATGTTGATTTCCGGATAATGTTCCTTTGCCGTTGATTTTGACCTTTGTAATACTGATTTTAGTTGAAATCCCGGATGGGCATATAATAATGGTCCATGGAATACAATGCCAGACATGCCAAATGATACCATTCCGGTAGTTATGCTATTACTTTTTGAATTCATTTGTATAATAATTCGGTACTAATGATTCCTTTTCAAGACTTGAAGTAGCATCGGCAAATATTTTTCTACCTTTAAGCTACCATCTTTTTTCACTTTGTATACAACCCAGGTTTTATCATTTTTCTCTTTATTCAAATTAGCGACATAAAGCCATTTTTCATCCGGTGTAAAAATAATTCCATTTGGACTGTATAAAATTTCATCCAGCAGTGATACTGTTCCCTGTTCAATTTAAAAATTCCCTGGTAGGGAAGATCTTTTGCCGGATCTTCGACCAGCAAAAAAGACTGGCATAGTCCTGCTTTTATAAACAGCAAAAAAAAATCAATAATAGTATGATTTTATTTTTCATTTTGTGATTCATAAAGTGAAACAAATTCTTCGTAATTTTTATTTATCGTTTCACCATCAGGATTAAAACCATCATATATGTATAATCTGTATTTAAAAGTCACTGATTTCCCGCTCGACAGAAAATAATTTAAGGATTCCCTTCCATCAGTAAAAACTCTCGATCCAAACGGATTTGCTCCAAAAAGTCCATATCCCCTTGCATGCCAATGCGTTGGATGATTGGGATTTTCAGGATGATCCATTATAACAATTCCAATGTGATTATTTTCGTATTTTGATCCTAATTTTACCCAGCGGGCACGAGTGCCCCATACATCATCGCCCTGTAATCCTTCACTACTTTCATACAAGCCAGTTGACCGGTTATCGTCATTTGGATTAACCTGTACCGTTTCCAGGTTTTCATTCAGAAGTGTCAGTGTTTCACCTGCTGCTTGTTCCAATTCACGAATGACTCGAATGGCAATCATTCCTTCCTTGCTATCTTTGAACAAAACACTGATTTCGCTGGCAGTTAAGGTAGTAATTCTATCGATAATCCTTATATTTTCTTCACCCCAAAAATAAAATTTCGAATTTTCCTGAATCAGGATCCTTCCATCAGGCCTTTTCCATTCGCTCGTTACTTCCAGACTGCCTTTTTCATTCCCACTTTCCGTATCTTTTATTGATTTATGATAGATGGTACCGTAATGCATTTTACGATCAGATGGAATGGATTCGGAATTATTCCAGAAATCAAGATCATTAACGTCTCCATGATTAAGCCAGATGCCTACATGATGAGGATGATCCACTCTTTCCCAGGGTTGCGGATCAAGCGGAAATCCCCTTGTGATTTTTATGCCAGAGGACGTGTAAACTGGATAAAGTATGGGCTTTTTGACCGATTCAGGATAAATATATGAGGTAAATATTGTTCCGTCGATCCGTACATCTACGCGGTCTTCTGCATTATTTTCTACAACCTGAATCCTCTTTTCCTGTGACACATTTTCTTCAGTAGAAGGATTTTGAGAAGGTTGGTTACAACCGCTGTATATTAACAGGGAAAGGATGTAAACCGAAAGTATTGATTTTAATTTATTCATGAACACATTAAATTTTCTCTTTATTGATTGAATAGTATGGCAATTACTGAATGTCGTTCAAAAGATGTTCGGAAAATTTTTTCACCTATCCTGATCGTTTTTTCTACTATTTCTTCAGTAAGGTTTGCTATTACAATTACCAGTTCTCCATCAGGATTTTGAAAAACTAGCACATCATTTTTTAGCTGGATTATGTCAATGGTTGATTCTACCCATAAGTTAAAGGTTGTTATATGCACTATTTTTATTTCACCCCGGGTTGTACGGGAAAAAACAATAGCAGGCATCAATACAATCCAGGTCAGGTAAAAAGTGCTTAATTTCATTATCTAAAAAATGTTAAAAAAGTAATATCAACGGAAATTTTTATAAAATTGATGAATTGACAACTATTTTTAAAGTCATGCAACCTTTTTTTTTAAAACCGCATCTTCACATTGAAAGCTTTTCCGGATGCATTTAAAGATACGAAAGTCGACAAGTCTTGAGGAACTCATCAGGGGATGTAGAAAGAACAGTCCCAGATCTCAACGGGAATTATTTGAAAGGTATTCATCCCGGATGCTGGGAATATGCAGAAGGTATATTAACAACCTTGCCGATGCAGAAGATATTATGATCAATGGATTTATGAAAATATTTGAAAGGATAAATCAATTTCAGGGGACTGGCAGTTTTGAAGGATGGATGGTCAGGATTATGGTAAATGAATCATTGACATTCATTCGCAGAAATAAAAATATGTCAGTGGAAGTCTCTCTGGAAAAAGCTGAACCTGAGCCTGATTATTCATTTATGCATACAAATCTCGATACAGATCAATTATTAAAAATTATAGATGAAATGCCGGTCGGATATCAGACGGTCTTTAATTTATATGTGATGGAAGGTTATTCACATAAAGATATCGGAAAGATGTTAGATATTTCTGAGGGTGCATCCAAATCACAACTTAGCAGGGCCAAAGCTTATTTGCGTCATCAATTGTTGATTATTGAACAGGAACTGAAAAAAAAGAGTCATGAAAAATAGATCATTAGAACAGATTTTCCAGGAAAAACTTGGGGAGTTGAGGATAGAGCCTTCAGAAAAGGCAATGCAGGTATTTAATAAGAAACTGAAAAAAAGAGGCAGAATTGTACTGGTTCGAAGGCTATCAATAGCGGCCAGCATCATTTTGATTGGAGCAATTGGAATTTTTTACTTTATTCCAGATACTGAAAAAGATTCATTGGTGCAGGAGATCAATAATCCCAATGAAGTTGAAGAGATAATGGAAAAAACTGTGCCTGATCGGGTAAATCCTGAAATACAGGCTGATGAAATCCTCTCTTCAGAACCAAGTAATTCAAAAAAACAGGATTCATTTACTGAAAATAATGATCAGGATAAATCGGGAACTACAATTGCAAAAACCGTAAAATCTAATCAATCTGAATCAAATGATAAAATAAAAATAAGGACACCATTTAATCCAGAAAAATCAATGAAATCAACAGATAATCTATCAAATAATAAAAACAATAAAAATGAATCCTCTTCTGAACTAAATAAAGATTTTATATACCAAACTCCGGATCCTTCCAGCTTAGCCGCTTTGGAGATTGTAGAGGATAGGATACCTGTGAAAATTACCATTGAATACATCGCTTCGGGATCTAAAAACAAGAATGCCAGTGACCAGAAAACCAAAATAAGTGAATTATATTCTAAAATGAATAACATAGTTTATCCGGATGAGGTAATGGGGGATATTCGCAACTTTAAGGATCAGTTGTTTGCCCTTGATTTTATAAAAGGAAACAAGTCAGAAACTCAAAATAGAAAACAAAAATGAAAAGGATAGTGCTTTTAATGATATGTTTAACAACCAGCGGCCTACTTATGGCAGGTACGCCGGAACTTCCAACGCTACCTAAAAAAGATACGGTTGTTATAAATTTCGGGAATAATTCCAAAATACTTATACTCGTTGATGATCCACAGGAATTGAAAAAAATCAGTGAGTTTGACATTAATACCATGTTAAAGGATCTGAGTATATCTGTTGATTCCCTGGGGGAAAATGAACAATATTTAAAAATTGTAGATGAAACAGGAGATAAATACCTCAAGGATACCAGCATCGTAGTCGGTTCATCTCCTGATGTTGACATGGAGGAACTCAAACAGTCAATAAAAGAAGAGGTGAAAAAGGAACTCGAGGATGAATATTATGTCTCACAGAAAAATCGGAAACGAAACAGTTATAAACGAACCCGGCATTATTTCAATTTTGAATTTGGAATGAATAATTACATGCAGGATGGTAAATTTCCAGATGAAAATAATGCATTATATACTGTAAAGCCATGGGGTTCTTGGTATGTGGGAATGAGTGGATCAAACAGAACCCATATTACAGGCCCTTTATTCATCGACTGGGGTGGCGGTATCAGCTGGTACAATTTCAAGCACCAGAATTTCAGAACCCGGTTGGAAAAAGGAGATATTGAAACCATTTATTTTGAAGACCTTGAAGTTTCTTCTCCTTTAAAGAGTAAGTTATCCTTAACGCATCTTAATCTTACCTTGGTTCCCATTTTGCATTTTGGCAACTCAGGGCGAAAAAAAGATCTGTTTCACTGGGATTATTACGATAGTGGATTCAGAATTGGTTTGGGAGGTTATATTGGTTACAGGATAAAAAGCTGGACAAAATATACATGGAGAGAAGGTGGTGATAAAAAGAAAAACCATACAAGGGATAATTTCTATCTCAACAACGTAAGATATGGAGTCCGGCTTGTGATGGGGTATAGAGCCTTTGATATTTTCGTTAATTATGATATTAGTGAATTGTATTCAACAGGAAGAGGACCTAAGCTCAATGCTTTCAGTTTTGGAATAATTCTGTAAAGTGAAATATTCAAAAAATAATCAGGATCCACAGATTATAAAACAAATTTCTTTCATTTCATATTCAAATGAATATCTAATATTTTATTATTGTGACCCTTGATCAAACAATAGCCGGTTTATAAATTTCAAATCTTCTATTTCGAAACAAAATCAACATTATAAGAAAATTATGCTTTGTCGCACTATTAATAACTTTTATTGAAATGAAAGACCGTCGAGCCTGGATTATTTTTTGATTTTTAAATAAAGTCCATCGAAAAGCGTCTCCCAGTGTATCCCCTGATCTTTGGAAGTTTCCCAATGCTGTCGTACCGAACCATCTGGTTTGGGCGTCCAAGTGATCCTGTTGATATACTTTTCTCCCTGGCGGTTGGTCATTTCGTCACTTTTCAAAACCATCTCCCCTTTTTCGAACTTACCTGTCAGCTCGAGATATCCTCCCTGGTTATCAACCCAAAGCTGTTGCCATTGATCTTTTTCTTCATTATAAAAGTTGTAACTTGTACCCGTGTAAGCATTCCCGGCCGATATCCATTCCTCGCGGATCAGGCAACTGTCCTGTACAAGTGTAATTGAATTTTTACCTGCCAGTTTTCCATTATTCTTGACTTCCCATTCACCCAACCAGAAATCAAATTGCCTGTGATTATCAGTACAACAATAACATGGTTTTGGATCTGATTGACCATATGCGAAAAGGGTAATTAATGATAGAATAAAAATGGTATGAATCCGTATGATCATAAGTCTACAGTATTTTAATGTTTGAGAATTTCAAAATAAACAATAATTATGAAATGATAAAAAACTGAAAATAGATTATTCCCGAATATTCATGAATTTTTCGACTTAAGATTATCTTTATGGCAGGGATAAAAGAAACTGGGGATAAGAAAGAGCCTGTTTTGGATTGAGATATTTGAAAATAGCTGTATTGATATCCAAATGTTCAAGGAAAAAATCCAGGTAATGTGGAAGATCTTTACCGGAATCATCGTTATCTGACCACGATTCAAAATTAATACTCCAATACTTTTTATTATTTATTTCCACCTGTGCCAATTCAACGAGACATCCTTTTTGATGTGAGTAGATGTTATTTGCTGGATAAATAATGATAATTTGATCTTTTTTATGTACCATACCGATTAAAATCCGTTTTTTATTCACCTTGATCATCTTATCGGATGGAATAACTTGATTCACAGGTATATCGACAGATTGTCCCCACTTTTCCCAGATTGTACTACGACCTAAAATCTGGCCACGAAACTTATATTCTTTACCTGTGGAGACCAGGGTTTTGATTTCCAATCTCCCTTCCCGGATTTTCACTCCAGCGCATGAACTTTGGGGGAATTTCAGATAAATATCCGTTCTGTGTGGGTATTGCCTGATCTCATGAAACCGCTCAAAGGTATCTTGAAATATGTCTGGAATGTTCCCTTCATTAAACCATCTGAGCTCTGCTGTAGAAAAAAAGTCAGACATGTGTTCTCAGTTTTTTATTCAATCTTTTTTCTGGAAAGAATAATTTCACGGTCTTCTTTATTTAACTTCAATTGTTTATTGATCCTGTGAGGCGTAGGATATGTAATTGAGAAAGCTACCAGGCAAATCGTATAATAGCCAACATATATCTGCTCGGCAGAAAGAATTAATCCGGCTAATGATAAAATGGTTGCTATACCAAACATATATGACCTTATTATACTGGCGGAAAAAAACAATTCAAGTTTATCTCTTAAATTCATCTCAACCTTCAATAAGCCTACATTTCTCCTGAAATTAATCATTCCAAGTATTACAAGTACCAGTATCATAAATAAAATACCTAAACGTAAATAAAAAAGCATTTCATCCGAAAGAATTTCCGGATTAAATGAATTGTTTTCGATCCTGAGAAAAAAGTAAATCAGAATAAGCATAGGAATAGCAATGAGGGCATTTATGCGCGTTTGTAGCTTATTAAGAAACTCCTGGCTGTTTAAGAATTTTATTGACATTCAGAATTTTTAAAAAATTAAAATTAGCCTAAATGCATGTACTCGAGTTGATTGATCGAATTCTTTTAAGTATTAAGATCGGTTATGAATAGTAAGTTCCTGCTCATTAAGCATTTGATATTTCTGTCTTCAATTTGTTTAGTGATTCCTTGGCATCTCCGAATAACATTTTTGTATTTTCACCATAAAATAACGGATTATCAATACCTGCATAACCAGTTCTCATACTTCTTTTCATGATGATCACATTTTTAGCCATTTCAACATCAATAATCGGCATTCCATATATTGGACTGCCCTGGTCTGACTTGGCTGCAGGATTTACTACATCGTTGGCTCCGATGACAAGTACTACATCAGTTGTAGGGAGTTCTTTATTGGATTCGTCCATTTCCAGTAATCTATCATATGGGACATCTGCTTCTGCCAGTAAAACATTCATATGTCCCGGCATCCTGCCAGCTACCGGATGTATGCCATATCTCACCTGTACTCCTTCCTTTTCAAGCATGGATTCAAGATCATTACAGGCGTGTTGTGCCTGGGCTACAGCAAGACCATATCCAGGTACGATCATCACTTTTTGTGAGTATTTCAGCAATATTGCCGTATCACCATGGGTTGCTTCCTTTACTACTTTGTCCTTATCATCACTGGCTGTGAGTGAAGTAGCGCCAAGTCCTCCAATAAGCACATTAATAAGAGAACGGTTCATTGCGTCACACATTAAAATGGTAAGAAAAGTTCCTGCTGCACCAACCAGAATACCACCTACAATCATCACCTGGTTTCCATAAATAAGTCCTGCACCGGCAGCACCGATACCGGTAAATGAATTTAATAACGAAATGACTACCGGCATATCTCCTCCTCCAATGGGAGAAACAAATGTTATTCCATAAATAATGGATAGGGCCAATAATACCAGAACAAGACCATAGTTTAATTCATCCATTGACATGATAATACCGCCCAATACGATAATACCCAGAAGTAAAATCCCATTGAATATTTGTGGATAGGGAAGTTTAATAGAATCTCTTAAAAATCCATCAAGTTTACCATAGGCTACCATACTGCCACTGAACGCAACGCTGCCAATAAAAAGTGAAAATACGATGATCAATACCTGGCTGCTTAATAATTCAGTACCTTCGGGAAGTGTTCTGAATTCAGTGATAGCAATCAGCATGGTACATGCTCCGCCAAATCCATTAAAAACGGACACCATTTCAGGCATTTTTGTCATTTTTATTTTAACAGCAGCAATATATCCTATGACGGCTCCTACAAAAACTCCGCCTGCTATCCAGCCATAATTATTTGGCGTGTTCCCAAAAGGATAAAATAAGGTGATAATAATTGCCAGGATCATACCAGCCGCAGCCAGTAAATTTCCTTTTCTTGCCGTCTCCGGGTGACTCAGGCCCCTGAGCCCGACAACGAAAAATATAATTGATACGAGATATAAAAAGTCAAGTATTGGTCTTTCCACGGTTAATTCTTTTTCTTTTTCTTAAACATTTCTAACATCCTGTTAGTCACAGCAAATCCTCCGACAACATTGATGGTGGCCAGTGCTATGCCAAAAAATCCGATAATAAGTACAAAATAATTATCGGGTTGGGCATTTCTTATCAACCAGATTGCACCAATGATCACAACTCCACTAACGGCGTTAGCACCAGACATCAAGGGCGTATGTAGTACCGTTGGTACTTTCGAAATGACCTCCATACCCAGGAATATGGCTAAGACCAGGATATATATCATCACAATATTTTCGGTAATAAATTGAATAACTACATCCATAATATTATGGTTTATATTTGATTTCACCTTTATGAACAATACAACTTGATTTTATTATCTCATTTTCAAAATCCAGATTAAGTTCTCCTTTCTGAATAAAAGTTTTAAGATAATTCATGATATTTTTACTATACATCTGACTGGCATGCATGGGAACAGTAGATGATAATTCGCTGATGCCTATAATGATCACCCCATTTTCACGGATGATCTTATCTTTTTGAGTTAATTCACAATTCCCACCGGTAACAGCAGCCAGATCAACGACCACAGAACCAGGTCTCATCTTTCTCACCATTTCACTTGTAACCAGGATGGGGGCAGGTTTACCCCTTAAAAGAGCAGTAGTAATCACGACATCCGATTTTACTATATGCTCGAATATCATTTCCTTTTGCTTCTTTTTGTAATCTTCTGATTGCTCGACAGCATATCCACCAGCTGACTTGTCATCTTTTGCCCCCTCGACCTCTACGAACTTTGCTCCAAGGCTCTGTACTTCCTCTTTAGCAGCCAATCTGGTATCGAAGGCTTCTACTATTGCACCTAATCTGCGAGCTGTAGCGATAGCCTGAAGACCGGCCACACCAGCTCCCAGAACCAGAACCTTTGCCGGGGGAATGCTACCCGCGGCAGTAGTAAGCATTGGAAAATATTTAGGCAAGTGTGTACCCGCCATTAAAACAGCTTTGTAGCCTGCTATCGATGCCATCGAGGATAAAATATCCATTGATTGAGCAATAGTAATCCTGGGGATCATATCAAGGCTCATGGCCGTTAATCCCGCACCACTTAATGTGGCTAAGATTTTATCATCTACAAAAGGTTGAAAGGAAGATATGTAAACTGTAGATTTATTAAATTTTTTAATTTCTTGTTCCTCTACTGGACTGATACTGATCACAACATCAACTTCCTTAAATATATCTTCTCTATTTACAATTAATCCGCCAGCATCTTTATATAGATCATCTGAAAAGAAGGCATTGATCCCTGCACCTTTCTCAACAATCAATTTATTGTTTTCCTGGGTCAGTTTTTCAATGGAATCTGGAATAATTGAAACACGGTCGTCTTTTGTTTCTTTTAGAATGCCTATCTGCATTGCACTATAAGTTTTGTAGAAAAAATAACACTCAATTACGATCCCGACAAAAATAGAAAAATTAAATATTAAAAATCAATCCTTGCCTTTCCATTTTGTTCTGGAAGCCAGAATCGGTCGCTTATTTTTTATATTAATAATTTTTGTTAGGTATATATTTTCCTTTTCTTCATCCGGTTCGGTTTTTCTAAGTAAAGAATCACCATATATCGCTTCAGAAAGATAATTGGATTCAATAGATTCAAGGCGGTATTTTTTGCGGAAATCATAGGAGAAATCATCCAATACCCATTTCAAATATTGTATGTTATTCACATGATGATTCATGTCAAGATCATTGTAAACTACCTGAAATGGGATAATATCCTGATAATCTGATTTTAAATGAGGTATCTTTTCAAGAGGCAGTTTTTCATGAATTCTTCCAGGTGAATGTGGGAATCGCTTAATTAATTGTGTTGGAATTTTAACAGGTTTTCTCGCTTTTAGGTCCATCAACATCCAGGAGGTTCGGGCAACACCCAATAATTTTTTTTCTGAATCCAGCAAATGAAAATCTCTGATAGATATGATTTCTGTAGTTTGATCAACCCATGATTCAACTAAGATTTTCTGTGAAATTAAAGGGATTTTATACAACTTGATCATTTGCCGGGTTAATACCCAGGCCCTGTTATCTTTGATAAGATCACCGTACCCAAATTTCCCGGCTGCTGCATGGTTTACGGCAGTTTCCTGTAAACAATATGATAATCCTTGTATTGAGGCCAGTCCATCGGGATTTACAAAATAATGTGTTATTTTAAACTCCTCTTTCCAGATTGATAGATCCTCCATTAATTTTTTATGTCAGGTTGATCAGATAATTCAAATTCGAGTGTTCCACCTTCCATAATTTGTTCATGAGTGATGAAATAATCATTTATTATATCCCCATTGAATCTGATAGATTTTACATATTTATTTTCAGGGCTAAAATTTGTTGCCTGGATTGTTAATATTCTGTTCATCGGAAGTTTTATTTCAACCTTTGGAAATAAAGGAATTCCAAGATCATATTTTCCACATGCTGGATTGACAGGATAAAATCCAAGAGAATTGAAAATATACCACGCCGATAACTGCCCGCAATCTTCGTTTCCCGCAAGTCCATCAGGGCTGTCACTATATAATTCCGTTAGAATCTGCCGTATTTTTTCCTGTGTTTTCCATGGTTGATCAGAATAATTATAAAGATACGGAATATGATGACTGGGTTCATTACCGTGAACATATTGTCCGATCATACCACTGATATCAAGTGCCGCTTCATCACCCATATCAGAGGATATAGTAAACAATGAATCCAGTTTTGCATTGAATATTTCAGGACCTCCCATCAAATTGATCAGGCTATAAACGTCATGTGGTACATACCAGGTATATTGCCAGGCATTACCTTCCATATAATCATTTGCATAACTGGCATCTATCGGATTGAAAGGTTCTTTCCATCTGCCATTTTTAAGCTTGGCTCGCATAAAAAGGGAAGAAGTATCGAATACATTTTTAAAATAGCCAGCTCTATTCATAAAAAGTGAATAATCCTCTTCTTTCCCTAGTTTCTGTGCTATTTGTGCAATGCACCAGTCATCAAAAGCATATTCGAGAACTTTTGATACGGTGTTATTTAACGTGTCAGCAGGTATATATCCAAATTCTCTGTAAAGAGGAGATTCGCGGATTTCCTGGAATGCACTGGCCAATAATGCATGATATAGTGAATCGCTGTTCATATCAGGTAATAATCCTTTTAAATACGCATCAACAATGACTGGAATGGCATGATATCCAATCATCGTATTGGTTTCATTACCCCATAAGTTCCAGACTGGCAGTAATCCGGTATTTTTGTAATAAGCCATCAAGGCCTTCACAAATTCCTGTACTTTTTCAGGATGTAGGATAGTGAATAATGGATGCGTCGCCCTGTATGTATCCCACAATGAAAATGTATGATAATTAGTAAATCCTTCATCAGAATGAATTTCATTATTTGAGTCACGATACTCAAATGTATTATTTAATAAACTATCACTGTAAACATTAGGTGCAAGCATAGTATGGTACAATGCTGTATAAAAGGTGCGCATTTGCGACTGATCCTCAGTACGGATTCTCACCTTGCTTAATTCTTTATTCCATTTTTCGGAGGCGAGGTTTTTAATTCTTTCGAAATCCCAGTCCTTGATTTCGTTGTTCAAATTAATTAATGCGTTTTCTTCACTCACTGAAGATAATCCAACTTTAACTAACAATGGCTTATTGTCAGGAGTATAAAATTTGAAAACACCTGTGACCTGTCTTGCCTGGATAGATGAGGTATCCCCGAGGATGAGAGAATCAGGGGAATACAATCTGAAATCTTCAATGGGATTGGAAAAGCGCATCACGAAAAATACTTTCTGATCTTTTGCCCAGCCAGTAGAATGTCGAAAACCACTTACAAGGGTGTCGCTTATATATTTAATATGTGATTGTACCACACTATCGTAATTAACAGCATGTTTAAGATCTAAAAAAAGAGTAGTCGTATCAGCATTGTCCGGAGTGTATTTATGAAATCCTGATCTTAAGGTAGAAGTAAGTTCTGCAGTTATACCGCAATCGTCAAGGTATACGGAATAATATCCCGGACCAGCTTTTTCATTTTCGTGAGAAAATTTCGAATGAAACTGGTTAATATCCGGGCCGACATCAATAAATTTCGAGAACGGTACTTTTTTAGTAGTTGGAAGCACGAGAATATCGAGTAAATCGCCAACACCCGTACCGCTTACATGTGTATGGCTAAATCCAACAATAGAATCCGATGAATAATGGTATCCGGAGCACCAATCCCATCCGCTCTTTCCATTATCGGGACTCAATTGAACCATTCCAAAAGGTATGGTAGCCCCGGGATAGGTGTGCCCATGACCATCCGTACCTATGAATGGATTAACAAATACCGTATAATCCCTGATAATATCATCCATATTTATACGTTTTGTGCAACCGACAAGAACATGGATCAGTATGATTAATGTAAATAGTAGGATAAATTGTGTTCTCATGAATCAGCTTGGTGAAAAGTCAGCTTAATATATGACCAAAAATGTATTAATTCAATTTATTTTGAAATTAAGCGTAGATAAAAATATTAAAATTTTAAAATGAAAAGGTAGCAACCACTGGCATATGATCGGATGGGTATTGCTCTTCTTTGTTAAAATTACTGACATATGCTTTTTGAGGGATGATATTTCCCGTATAAAAAATGTAATCTAAACGCTTTCCTGTACCTGGAATATGGTCATTCCATCCATAAAACGTCATATCATTTTCGTTTTCAGTTTTGTAGATATCACGATAAACATCATGGAGCGCCATTACATCATTATTCAATAAATAAGTAATTGGTTCACTTGTCTCAAGGGCATTAAAATCTCCTAACAGGAAAATGTCTTCCTGGCCGTATTGCTGTTTCATATGAGAAATAATTGTTTTTGAACTTTCATGTCTGGCCCATGCAGAGATGTGATCATAATGTGTGTTATAAACTACTATTTCTCGATCATCTGATTTCCTTCTGAATTTAGCATATGTAAAAACTCTGGGCAAGGAGGAATCCCACGATTTTGAACCGGGAATGTCGGGTGTTTCTGATAACCAGCGGGTATCATAGTCAATTAATTTCCAGTTTTCTGGTTTGTATAAAAGAGGTGTTGCTTCTCCGGATTTCCCATCTATTTCCCGGGTTCTGCCGACATAATCATATCCCGGACAATGTTCCAGGATTTCCTCAATCTGGAAAATCATTGCCTCCTGTAAGCCAAGAAAATCAGCATTTTCTTCATTTATAAATTCGAAAACGATATTTTTTCGAAAAGACCAAGAATTTTTACCATCATCAGCTGTTCCATATCTGATGTTAAATGATATAACTTTAACTTCATCCCCTTTTGTTTTCTGCATAAACATGGTGAAGATTAATAAAAGGAAAATATAAATTTTCATAGATGTTGAAAATGTTTTAATGAATTAATAACTTCTTCTATTTTGGTACAAGTAATGTTTTTTTTATCTGTTGATAATATCCATTCAAAATGGTTTTTTATCTTAACAGCTTTGATTTTTACGTTTGTTTCTTCCTGGGTAATACTCCAGCGGTTTCGGTGAAGCGCATTTATCGTCCAGAAAACCGCTGTTGGATCTCCTTCGAGATTACATTGCCATTTAAGTTCATGATTAACAGAAAAACGGCCATTTGAAAGATCATAATTGACAGCATCATGTTGAATCAGTTTTTCAAAAGTATGGTTTAACATGAGATCCTCAGGAACACCTGATATAAATTTTTCATTTTTTAATACCATCCAGATCCTGTCAGCCATTTGAAAACCGAATTCCAATTCATGTGTTGCCATCAGTATTGATTTCCCTGTATGATCTGAGAGATCTTTCAATAATTTTAAGATTGAAATTTTATTAGGAAGATCCAGGTGGGCAGTTGGTTCGTCAAGAATAATAATATCTCCATCCTGTGCAAGTGCTCTTGCTATCAAAACTTTTTGAAATTGGCCATCACTTAATTCATTTATCGGTTTTTCTCTTATGTTTTTTATATCTGAGATTTCGATTGCCCATGTAATTTTGTCTTGATCTTCAGGTGTAAGGTTACCGAGCCAGTTTGTGTATGGATGCCTTCCAAGAGATACTAACTCGTCAACTTTAAGATTCCCGGCAAAAATTCTGTCCGTTAATACCAGGCTGATAATCTTTGACAGTTCCTGTATACGAAAATCTTCAATATTTTTGCCATTGATGATAACTTGTCCTTCCAGGCCAGGTTGAATTCCGGCAAGAGTACGTAGCAGGGTCGATTTACCAATACCATTTTCTCCAACAAGACATACCATTTCACCCTTTTGCAAGTTTACATTGATATTTTGTAGAACAGGAATTACCTTTTTTGTGCTTCTATACCCTACAGTAAGATTTTTTAATTCTATTACACACGGATTATGGTCCATTATTATCCACTAAATGATTTACTGAAATCCTTTCTTCTTACAACCAGCCAGATCACAATTGGCGCCCCTAGTACTGATGTGACTGCATTGATTGGCAAGGTGTATTCTTTTCCGGGCATTTGAGCAATGATATCACAAAATAACATAAGAATCGCCCCACTAAAAATGACCATCGGGAATAATACCTTGTGATTTGCAGTATTAAACAACAACCGGGTAATGTGCGGAATAGCAATACCTATAAAAGCAATTGGACCACAAAACGCAGTAATTGTCCCAGCAAGCAAACTAGTGGCTATGATGATTATCAATCGGGTTTTTTTTATGTTAACGCCCATACTTCTCGAATAATTATCACCCAGTAAAAGCGCATTGAGTGATTTTGAGAAAGTATATGCCCATCCAAGTGTTAGAAAAATAACGGGAATAAAAATTTTCAATTCCTCCCAGGTAAGTCCTCCCAGGCTGCCGAAGGTCCAGATAAGATAGGCCTGAATAGATTCAGCTTTGCTGAAAAATTGGAGTACGCTTACGATTGCGCCGGTGGCACTACCGAACATCAATCCTATGATCAACAACGACATGCTATCTCTTATTTTCAGAGATACCAGAATTACTACAGACAATACCAGAAAAGCACCAAAACTTGCCGAAACGGTTAATATCCAGCTGCCTCCGATTCCTAACTGGTTAATCGCCAATCCAAAGCTCATACCTGTAAGGATTGCAATGGCAACACCCAGACTTGCACCCGAACTAATGCCCAAAACAAATGGGCCTGCTAAAGGGTTACGAAAAAGTGTTTGCATTAATAAGCCACTTATACCTAATCCACTGCCAACAAGAATTGCTGTAATAGCTTTCGGTATACGAAATTGAATTAAAATATTTTCCCAGCCAATATGTCCAATGTCTTTTCCAATTAAGAATGTAAGCGTTTTATGAAAAGGAATATATACTGAACCCAGTGAGATATTTAATAATAATAATAGGATCAATAAGATGACGAGTGATGTGAATATCGTTAGGACCTGTTTGTTCATTAATCTGAATCTAATATAATTTTTCATAAAAATAGAACTGGTGATCTGACATCAATTCCGGATGAAAAATCTTGGCCAGGTCATTTAATATGATGTCGGGTCTGGCATATCCTTCTTCAAAGTATGCATTACCTCCATTATCACTTAATTTTGCAATATAATTATAAACATGTCCATCATCGAAAGCTTTGAAATGAGTGTATCTTTCATCGGCTTGCTGAATTTCTTTCAAAGAATGATAGGTTGCCACCCCAATCCAAAAATCTGCATCTTGAGCCTTTTCATATACTGATTCGAAGCTGAGTTGTAGTGTCTCATCAGACTGATTGGCTGACCAAAGATAATCGGCACCGGCGTCCTGAAAAAAAATAGATCCATAATGCCGTCCGCCAGGCATGAACCAGGTGTCACCATAAACCACACCTGTATAAACACTGGGACGAATACTAACGCTTTCCAATTTTCTCTTGGTTGAAATATATTGAGACTGTATTATTGAGAAGATAGAATCTGCCTGGGATTCTTTATCAAAAAAGGCTGCCATAAATTTGATCCATTCCGCCCTCCCCAAAGGGTGTTTTTCAAGATAATCAGCGTTTAGTATTACTGGAATACCAGATAGTTGTATTTTTTTTATCATGGAAAGGTCACTATTCATGCTGAAAGCAATCACCACATCGGGATCCAATGCTAAAAGTTGTTCAAAATTAATTTCATTTGACGGTCCCAGCTCTTTTATTTTCCCAGCTTGTACCCGCTTTCGGAACAATGCACTGCTGATATAACTAGTGGTGGGGAATCCCGATAACTTTTCATGTTCATCCAGCATTTCCAGATAGGGTAGATGCGTAGTGGAAAAACAAACCATACTTTTTACAGGAAGTTGAATTTTTATACTGTTTTGACCTACTGATATTTGTGATTCTTGAAAATTCTGTTTTTGTAGAATGTAGGTAAAAGTATCTAATGAGCCAGGCCATGGCGAAATTACTTTTAATTCTTTGAATGAATCAAATATGATAAGCTGAAATCTGGAAGCATAATGAATATCAATCTGATCACCACTTTCACTGTAAGTCTCTTTTTTTTTCTGACCCTTATTCTCCTTTTCACAGGAAAAAAGAATGATCATAAGCAATGGTAGTAAGATTTTATACATTTTTCCAGACATGCCAGTAATCATTGTTTGCAAGTTTAACCATTTTAAATTTTTCTTTTTCGGAAAAATTTAAAATCATGATGAAAGTCATTTAATTTAAGAAGGCTTTTTGCTTATATTTGCGCCACTATGGTTCCGTCCCGACTCAATCGGGATATGGATTAAAAGGGAATCCGGTGACCCCAGATCCCGATAAATATCGGGAGGGAATTCCGGAGCTGTCCCCGCAACTGTAAGCTAAAGTTGATTTTCCAATCACCTGCCACTGCCCCGACCAGTCGGGGTGGGAAGGCTTGGAAAATTAAGCGAGCCAGGAGACCTGCCATAACAGAACTTTCAAAGCTTTCGGGTGAAAAGGCTGAGGCGACTTTTTGCAATATTTGCGACTAGCCATCTCATTTCTTAATCCATGAACGCTTTGGATTAAATTATCAGATATAATTTAATTCAGAATGATGCGTTTCAGGTACTTACTTGGTTGCATATTTTATATTATTTCGGCTGGTATTCAGGCAGATGATCTTGAAAGGGATACCATTACTATGGAAGGAATTACTATCACCGGAAGTTATTTTGAACGTTTTGGAGCAGGTAGCAATATTAAAAAAATTGATTCTATTAATCTGACAACTTTTTCTGCCCTGAACTTAAACGACCTTATTAAAGCCGCTGCACCAATTCATTTTAAGTCATATGGTAATTCTATGCTTTCATCTCCATCCTTCAGAGGAACAGGTGCAGGACATACTGCCGTCTTCTGGAATGGAGTGAATGTTAATCAACCTACTATCGGACAATCAGATTTTTCCTTGTACCCTGTTTTCGCTTTTGATGATATTAAAATTCATTATGGAGCTGCTAGTTCACGGTATGGATCTGACGCCATTGGTGGCAGTATTTTATTGGATTCGAAACCGGATTGGAAACTGTATAAAATGAAGGGAATCCTGAGTTTTCATGGAGGTAGTTATGATAATTACCTGTCCAAAGCCAAAATAACGCTTAAGCCATTTAAAAATTTATTGTCTACCTCAAAATTCTACAGAAATACCAATGAGAATGATTTTCGCTTTCGGAACATCACAAAACCTGGAAAACCAATTGAAAATCAACATGATGCATCTATTTTTCAATATGGTTTGATACAAGATCTATATATTAAAACAACCCATATGTCACAGTTATCCTTTAACAGTTGGTTTAACTATTCAGATCGTGGTATTCAACCAACAATGACAGATAATGATAGTGATGAAAGACAAAAGGATAAAAGTTACAGGATGGTTGTCAACTATCATATCCAAACCAATATTGGTTTTATTGAAACAAAATTGGGGTATTTGTGGGATTATTTGTTATATAATGAACAATCGGAAATTATATCCCGGCAATATTTAGGTCAAGTAGCCTATGAGCATGAGGTGAAAAAATGGAGGATCAGGATCGGTGCCAATTATAATCATATCAGTGCGGACTCTGAGAACTTTCAGGATAATCAATCGGAAAACAGATCTAATGTCTATAGTGGAATTGTGTTTACCGGATTACCTGAAACTGCTCTAAGTTTTAATATTAGCCAACAATTTATTACCAGTTATCAGGCTCCGTTGGCACCTTCTCTGGGTTTTCGATATCGTTTTTTATTATCGAAAAGATCTGAATTGTTTGTTGAGGGACAAGCCTCCTTAAACTACCGTGTACCTACATTAAATGACCGTTACTGGCAACCAGGTGGGAGAGAGGGTATTCAACCGGAAAGGAGTCAGAATGTAGATGGCACAATAACCTATGATTATAAGGGGCTAGCCAGGATAAAATTGAGTCTGGCAGGATTTTTTTACCGGGTAAAGGATTGGATTTTGTGGATACCGGCAGGCAGTTTCTGGATTCCGGATAATGTAAGACAGGTGAACGCAACTGGTCTTGAAATACAAACTAAACTAAGGTATCCATGGGGATTATATGATATCGAATTAAATGGTTATTTTGCCCTTTCAAATAGTATCATACAGGAAACAGGGGACGAAAATACTCGTGGTACTGGAAGTCAATTACCCTATACTCCAGTACATATGGCTGGAGTTAATATACAATTTAAATACAACTTATGGCATGCAGGAATATATTCCGAATACACTGGAAAGACCTTTGTGACAACAGATAATCAAACAGATTTACCAGGTTATCTAATAGTAGATATGATGGCATCGAGAAATTTCAGGATTCGAAATCAATTGATTGCCGTAGATGCACGAATAAATAATGTGTTAAATAAGGAATATCAGAATGTATTGTATCGGGCCATGCCTGGAAGGACCTATATGCTGGGCGTTCATTTTTTGTTTAATTATTAAAATGTTGAATTATGACGATAAAAAATTTTGCATTTATTATCTTTTATACAGGTATTTCATTGTTGATATCATGTACCGATAAGGAACCGATACCTTTAATTTCTTCTGATTTTGATCATGGTGTGTTTATTATTAATGAAGGCAATTTTTCCGATAGCGATGGATCCTTAAGTTATTTCGATCTTGACAGTCAGAAGGTTACGAACCAGATATTTGAGAAAATCAATGACAGACCATTTGCTGGATTGTTTCAATCTGCCCGTTTTTATGGTGATCGTGGGTATTTCATCGACCAATTGGGAAGGATAGAAGTGGTACGAACTGATGATCTACTTTCGCTTCATTCAATTTCCACCAAACTGGATATTCCCAGATTTTTTGCAGCCTATGAAAATACTGGATTTGTTACAGATTGGGGCCCTTACGATGAGAATTTTGTCAATAATGAATCAAAAATAAAGATTTATGACCTTTCAACAATGAATTTGGATACGGAGATAAAAACTGCCTCCCGACCCGAAGATATATTTGTGATAAAAGATAAAATATTTGTGGCTAACAGTGCTACTAATATAATTACAATATACAATCCACTTGATAATACCTTAATTAAGGAACTGGAGGTTCCCTTTGGCCCGACAGGTTTCGTAAAGGATAAAGCAGATAACCTTTGGGTCATCTGCACTGGAGCTTATATTTCTACAGGTGCGTTGGCAGGTATAGATACCGATAACAATGATCTGCTTTTTAACCTTGACCTGGCTGATTATACACCAAATGGCAGGTTAGCCATAGATGGTAAAAGAGAAACGATTTATTTTATGACCGAACAATGGAATCCCGATTTCAGTACCGAAAATACAATTTACAATGTAAAATTAACAATAAAAAACATAGAACCAGTAATAGCAGAATGGCCTGTGGAGGTGGTTTCAGGACGAAACTGGTACGGCTTGGGTGTTGATCCGATTCATGACATACTTTATGTGGCTGATGCTGTTGGATTCCAGGGAAATGGAACAGTATATCGATATGACCTGGAAGGAAATCTTTTAGATGAGTTTTTTGTGGGACGGGGTCCAAGGGATTTTATTTTCAGAAATGAGTAATATGATTTAGTACTAAATTTTAAAAACCGTTTCTTTCGAAAGCTAAAACAATTCCTTAGATTGAAATAATATTAAATTTTGAACACCAACATAAGACAAACTTTTTAAAAAATCTCCCTTAAAAAAAATTGACCATATGAAAAATGTTATTGCGTTATCGGGATTATTATTTATATCTTTTTTCATCGGTTCCTGTAAAAATCATGCACAAACAGAAAAGCCGGATGCTTCCATTCAGATCAGAGAAGGATACTTGTTATCAGTAGTACAGGGTTCGATACAGGGCCCAAGATTTCTAAAATTCGGATCTGATGGAACGCTTTATGTTTCATTGCCGGGTAAAGGCGAGATAAAATCATGCCGTGATGCAGATGGTGACGGATATTATGAAAAGGTTGAAACTTTTGTGGACGGACATCAGACTGTGCATGGAATGACCTGGCACGATGGTTGGTTATGGTACACTGAATCAGGAGCTATTTTTATGGCGAGGGATATAAATGGAGATGGAGTTGCTGATGAAAAAGAGACCATCATACCTGATGGTGAATTACCAAAAGGAGGCGGGCACTGGTGGCGACCGATACTAATACTGAACAACCGGCTATATACGGCTATTGGTTGCTCAGGGAATATCAACGAAGAAGGAAACACTGACAGGCTTAAGATCTGGTCGTACCGTCTTGATGGATCAGGTAAAAAACTTTTTGCATCTGGGCTGCGAAATACTGAAAAATTACTGGCTAGGCCTGGTACGTCTGAAATTTGGGGAATGGATCATGGGAGCGATTGGTTTGGCCAACATCTCGAACAAAATGATACCGAATCAGGGCAACCTATTACTGACTTTAATCCCCCCTGTGAAATGAATCACTATATTGAGGGTGGATTTTATGGACATCCATATATTGTTGGTAATAAAATTCCCCGCTATGAATTTATGAATAGACCTGATATTGTAGAACTTGCAAATAAAACCATCCCGCCTTCATGGTCATCAGGAGCACACTGGGCACCTAATGGATTTTCATTTTATACAGGTGTTCATTTTCCGCAGGAATATGTGGGCGATGCTTTCGTCGCCTACCACGGCTCCTGGAATCGAACTGATAAAGCAGGTTATTGTGTGACCAGGGTATTATTTGATAAGGGCAAGCCTTACGGTGAGCTGGTCTATGTTAATTTTCTTTCTAAAAAAGGAAAGGTGTTAGGTCGTCCGGTAGATGTTGAGGTAGCACCTGATGGTAGTCTGGTGATCAGTGACGATTATCGGAATAAGATTTACAGGCTAAGATATACAGGTAACTAGCTATGGGCATTTATAAATGTTACAAAACTTATTTAACACTCTGGATCAATTTGCGGAATACACCCGGCGTTTCTCCATTGAGTGTTTTAAAAAATTTGTTAAAATAGGATGGATCCTGAAATCCTAGTTCATGTCCGATCTCTTTTACTGATTTTGAGCTGTAAAACAAGAGTCGTTTGGCTTCAAAATCGATCCTTTTTTGTATGATGGTTCCGGCTGTTTCCTTGGCGATGGCTTTACAGGCCCGGTTTAACCTTTTTTCAGTAACGACAAGGCGATCCGTGTAATCTGCCACATAATGATCGGTTTTGTAATGATTTTCAAGATTATAAATAAACTGGCGGTACAAATTCACATAACCCTGATTGGTCCAGGAAATTGATTCCATTCGATTTTTAATTCTCAATAAATAAAACAAAAGGGATTTTGTTAAACTAGCAAGTATTCTTTCCTTATAAATGTCATATTCTGTAGAAAATTCTTTAATCATCATATCAAATAATCCCTTTATAAACTGTTTTTCATTCAGATCAGGATATATCATTAAAGGGGTAACAAGACTATCTAAAAAGGAAAAAGCATCCTTTTCCAGATTCATTAATGTGATTAAATTTTGGTTGAATGCGAGAATGTATAATTCCAGATGTTCTTTTTTGGGGAAACTATACCAACTGATCTGGCTCGGGGTTCCAAGAAAAAGTAAGTTTGGCTTGATGTCAAAAGGTATATTATCGATATAGGCTTTACCATTACCTTTAATGATCCATCTTATTGCATAATAATCGATACGGTGTGGATCCATAAAAACCTGTTCCTGCTCCGGATCAAAAATCACTTTTTCAACATTTATGTTTTTTCCCTTCTCAAAATCCCAGAAACTGTAAGTTGCGATTTCCTGGTGGGCATTTGACTTGGCCATAAATTATCGATTTAGTGAAATAAACAATGTAACGTATTTGATCGAACTTTTTAAATATAAAAAAAGGCTGGCAAAATTGCCAGCCTTACACCAACTGCACTACCCTTCACTACCCTTCACATTCCAACCTCACATTTAAAAGCAAACCAATTATACACAATGAAACTACATCAGTTTACTTATCTGCTTCACTCCAACCCCACTACCCACATTTCTTTTCCCTTATCCCTATTTTTTATGCCTTATTCTTTTATTTGTTTTACCTGAATATGTTTTGAATAATCAGTCAGGTATTCTTCATAATTTTTTGTTTATTCCTTATTTCTTGTCACCTATGTTATTATACGGACGGTTATTAAGATGGATATGGTATTTTGTATTATAAAAATAGTAAATATTAGACACTATAAGGTATGAGCAAAATTATGTCTATGCTCTATTTATATTTTCTTATTGATACACATTTACGAGGGATCCATTTTTAAAAACGGGAATAACATTTGTAGAATCAGGGGTGACGGTATAGAGGTAGTCCTCATCCGTGACAAGATGTCTTAATCGATTTCGATGGGAAGAATTATTGAGATATTCAGCCAGGTCTTTTTTAGCTGAAAACCACAGGTCAAGAGAAGCTTTCACTGAATCACAAACCGTATAGAATTTTTCGTGATTTAATAATTTTTCTGATAATGCACCTGAAAAAACACTATCCTCCAGATTAAAAAGATTTTTCCATGCGGCGCAAAGAATTACAACATTTTTATTTTGAGATATAAGCCATGTTGCAAGAGCCGACAGGTTCGAGAAAGATCCGACGACAATTATTTCAGCATCTGCGGCAAGTTCTATGGCTTTTGTTCCATTGGTTGTTGAATAAGCAATAGTGGTATTCCTGAAAGAATCGTCTAAAAAGTCAGAGGGTGAATTCCCTACGTCCGCAAAATTTAATACCTCTCCCTCGCGTTCGCATGCTACAATAAAACCCCTCTTTTTATATTCTCTGGCCTTTTCTATTCCAGCAACTGGAATAATTTCTTTCACCCCATGTTCAATTGCTGCACAAATGGAAGTGGATGCCCTTAAAATATCCACGATAACAGTGACAAAGTTGTTTTTTGTAAGTTTATATTCATATAAACGTGGAGAGAAACATGTTTCAACACTTAATTTTTCCACAATTGTCATTGTACCCGGATTATTCAGTCACAAAAATAAAAGATAACCCGGACTTCAAAAAAAGTAAATATATTATTATGAAGGATCAAAGAAAAATGATAACGAAGTTTTAAAAGTTTATTTCAAGGGTATCTGTTTGAGGGTTCGACAAGGATTTTACACCTGTTAATTTCTGGATTTTAAGCGTGCCAGGTTCTCCGATTTTGAGTGTATAGAGACCATATTTATATACTTTGGGAGTGAAAATAAGATCTTTTGCTCTAACAGTATATACGATTTCATTGGATTGTTCATCAATGATCTGTATTACCGGAGGTTCTTCAAGGTTATTGACTCGTATGGTAGGCAACCAGGTTAATACCGATTGATTATAAAAATCTGAAATATCAAATGTTAACGGCCAGCCCGGATATTGAACTGCATCCGGATGAGAAGGATCTACGTGTCTGGGCCAACACTCAATTGTAATTGTCCGATTCTTTTTATTAAACTTTACAATACCGTAGCCTGGAGCCCTGTCATGTAATTCTTCCGGATAAATTCCTGATTTATATGGATTTGAAACTGCATAAACGGTAATCCGGTTACCAAAACCATCAAAATATCTTCCAGTATATTCAGGTTTGCCTGGTTCATGATTCAATCCTGGTGATGGTGGAAACCACCGTCGGGGCCAGACATTAGCTACCGAAGGAACACAGAAAGATATTCCGGCATCCTCCCAGTTATCTATACCATGATGTACAACGCTACCCAGATGTTGATCTCCTCCAATCATAAACGTAAATCCTTTTCGAAATTCCCTTAGTGCTCTGTTACGACCCGATTGGGGCCATCCATTGGAATCCATATCTTTTGCAATTGAATAATCTTTTGGAATCACACCCTGGGGTAATGGAGGTAATCTTGGTGTCCCTGCATCTGTCTTAAATGAATCAGGATAGCTCGAAACATTGGCGAAGATGGTTTGTGTGAGGGAAACTTTCATATACGTATCTTCCCAATCGGCAGCCCAATCTTTTATAAACTGCAGTTGTCTCTCGCCTAGCAAAATGGCATCCGGCCTGTCTGCTTTGGTGGCATCATAATTCTCAATTTGTGAGAAACCATTGATTATCTTATCTCTGTATAATATTTTAGCTGGTGGAGATTTAAACTTTCGATCTTCAAGAACGGCAAAACTGATTCCTCCATAATTGATTGAAGTATAATACACGCCGATATCATTTTTAATGGGTGTCGGGTCATACGGATCGGGTAAATGGCTGGTTTGTGTGCGTTCTACCATGTTGACAAATTCCGTACCCATACGGTAACCTCCCTGATCCTGAATCCAATGGCTTTCAAATCCTCCGCGATAGTGTGATGGATAAATACCTCCTTCAGGTTCCTCTGGTGGTATGGATCCGCCATCTCCCCAAAGATTACCATGAAATACATCGTGATCATCAGGTATTGAAACGGAAGGCGTATTCCTCGTAAGATCGCGATGAGCCCAGCACCAGAGATACCATTTGTAAAGGTAATCCAGCATGGATGATTCACCACCTGAACGATCAGGAGGTGATGGACTCCCTTCATATAATTGATCGCCTGAATAAAACAGAAAATCAGGCTGATGTTTAGCAACTTGTGCTGTAAGATCTTCATGCGGAAAAAACAAACTGGTTTTGTCATAGGCATTACTTTGCCAACTGGTATTATTATTACCGGTGAACGCTGCGACTACTATTTCATCTTTATCTTTTGGATTTTTTCGTATGGTGCCTCCGTACACATATTCCTGATCAATGCCTTCATTATCTTTGAAATGATAGATTACACGATAATCATAATCTTTTAAATCATTCCATTGGTCTACTTTAAAGGTGGCCACATACCCTGCCGGATTGATTTTTGCGGAAACCTCATTTTTCCAGTCATTTTGATCTTTTGGTTTATAGTGAAATAAAATATCTAAAGGATCGTTCTTTCCCACAGGCATCATTTGGGTCGTTAATTTCAGCACCTTTCTGTTAAGTG
>WOR8_10000373_pt1 | contig 76101 bp, 65 predicted proteins | sample DeeMarSeWOR38_10_FD_19890 | JGI IMG/M metagenome (IMG submission 19890)
AGGGATATCGAAAACGCGAAGAAACCTTTAAACGCGCGATGTTAAATTCCCAAAAAGTCCTGGATCAAATGAAAGACAATGCTCGAAAATCGGCGGAACTGATTATTGCCGAAGCCGAGGTGAAAGCCGAAAAAATATTGAATAAAGCTCACAATCGGCTCGCACAATTGCACGAAGACATCTTGGAGCTAAAACGACAACGTACCCAAATCGAAGTTCAGATCAGCTCGATAATCGAGGCTCATAGCAAACTTCTTGAAATCAGCAAGGAGGGCGCCAAAGAAATGGATGACGAGGATGCCAAGCTGAAACTGTTAAAGCAGGCGAAATAACATCTTTTTTTAAAAAGATAATTTTTACAAAAGACCGCCTGAGGCGATTTTACTAACGCAACCGTATTTTCCGGCTGTGAATCCGTAGCAGAAAATTATCGCCTGAGGCGGTCTTATCAGAATTGGGCATCTTTTTTCCAGCTGCATGTGAAGGGCACATATCCCGTGGAGCGATTAAGATTCCGTACATTACGATTTGTCGTCACTCCTTGACGAATACAAAACCAGGAGCAACGAATGGCAAAAATTGATGCATTTTTCAAATTAATGAATGAGCAGGGGGCATCCGATTTACATTTAGCGTCGGGTCAACCTCCGGCCCTCAGAATTCGTGGTGAAATAGAAAGAGTTAAGTATAAAGTTTTGGATAACGATGATCTCAGGAGCATGCTTTACGAAATTGCTCCAGAGCAAAAAGTCAAGCAATTCGAAGAAAGCGGTGATATTGATTTCGGTTACGAGATACCGGGACTCGCCAGATATCGCGCCAATTTTTTTATGCAAAAAAATGGGGTGGGCGCAGTTTTCAGAGAGATACCCAGTAGCATTATGACCGCAGAACAGCTCGGCCTTCCCCCGGTAGTATCAAAACTGGCCACACTTCCGCGAGGATTAATCCTTGTCACCGGCCCGACCGGAAGTGGAAAATCAACCACACTGGCGGCTATCATCGATGTGGCCAACCGCACCCGTAAAGATCATATCATTACGGTTGAAGATCCTATTGAATTTGTACATCAGAGCCAGGGATGTATTGTGAATCACAGGGAAATAGGCATCCACACGCATTCGTTTTCAACAGCCCTAAGGGGTGCGCTACGTGAGGATCCAGATATCATACTGGTCGGTGAAATGCGGGACCTTGAGACGATTTCACTGGCTGTCGAAGCTGCATCCACCGGTCACCTTGTTTTCTCCACCTTGCACACGTCTAGTGCATGGAAAACTGTTGATCGGGTCATCGAAGTCTTCCCATCCCATGAACAACCGCTTATCCGCTCAACCCTTGCAGATGGATTGCGGGCGGTTATTGCCCAAACGCTTTTCAAAAGGATCGACCGCAAGGGTCGAGTGGTTGCACTCGAAATCTTAATTGCCAATCCGGCGGTACGAAATTTGATCCGGGAGGGTAAAACGCATCAACTGCCTTCGATGATCCAAACCGGCAAGAAATACGGCATGGTGCTTTTGGATGACTCCATCATGGACTTGTATAAAAAGGGGATGATCAGTGCCGAAGAAGCCTACGCTAAATCAAATGAAAAGAACAAATTCAGACCTTTGCTCAAGGCACCACCGGCCGATTTTACCGAAGTCTAATTGGGGGATGCAGGAATCATATTATGAAAAAACAGGAGATCGACCACATACTGGTTAAAATGCTTGACTCTCATCGGGAGGTATCCGATCTGAACTTCACGGTCGGCAAACCGATGCAGGTTGAGAGTGCCGGCGAATTGATCCCAGTTGACATCAAACCGAATTTTAAATCACTGACGCCATTTCAGACCGAAATTCTGGCTCTCAATCTCGTCAGCCAAGACCGCCGTTTAACCGAAACACTGCTTAAGCAGGGATCATGCGACCTGTCCTACAGTTTGCCTGGTAAAGCACGGTTTAGGGTCAACATTTTCTCCCAAGGCGCCAATCTTTCAATTGTATTACGTAAGCTCGAATCAAAAATTCCAACCATCGAGGAACGTAATCTACCGAAGCCCATGTATCAAATTGCGCAAGAGAAGAATGGGCTTGTTTTTGTTACCGGCGCTACGGGTTCTGGAAAAACGACTAGTTTAGCAGCCATACTTGATCAGATCAACGAGACCAAATCCGTGCACATCATCACCCTCGAAGATCCGGTGGAATATCAGCACCCGCACAAAAAGTCCACATTTAATCAAAGAGAACTCGGGCTTGATTTTGATACCTATGCCAATGGATTGCGGGCTGCACTCCGGCAAGCCCCTAAGGTAATCCTCGTTGGTGAAATGCGCGATAGAGAAACAGTCGAAATCGGACTCAGCGCCTCGGAGACCGGACACCTTGTCTTAACCACATTACACACGGTCGACGCCGGATCCACCGTAAACCGTGTCATAGGTATGTTCCCCAACGAAGATGAACGCCAAATTCGGATTCGGTTAGCAGATTCGGTGCGCTGGATCGTCTGTCAACGCCTCCTGCCTAAAGTCGGTGGGGGACGAGTCGCCACATTTGAGATCATGGGAACTAATTTAAGGGTGCAGGATACGATTCTGCACGGTGAATCCGAAGGAAAAACCTTTTACGATATCATGCAGGCCAGCACCGCCTTTGGCATGATGACCTTTGACCAGCATCTCGTTGGATTGTATGAGGAAGGACTTATTACGCAGGATACCGCTATGGCCTATTCGTCCCAAAGAGGAATTGTTGGCCGAGGCATTGATGCGATCAAAAGCTCGCGCGGTGAAGCCACGACCGATATAGAAAAACTCGAAATAGACCGGGCATACGATAAGGCATTGTGACGTATATCTTAACAAACTGGTGATAGAGTTGTTTCATTAAACGAAAACCCCCAAATACTAATCGAACCCATTACCGTCATGGATATTATTTGTAAAAATTGCACGAGTAAATTCCGAATTCCGGATGACAAAATACCCGTAGGTCGATCTACAACCATTCCGTGTCCTAAATGCAAATCCCGAATGATTTTAAATCCGGGTAAAGCAGGTGCCGGAAATCAGGTTAAAGCCACTGAACCGAATGATAACGAGACCTATGATGCTTCGGAAAAACCTTTTGATTTTATTGAAGAAGAGGGGCTAACAGCCCTCTTATGTGAACAAAATTCCGCCGCCAGTAAAACTATCGTGAATGCCCTAAATTTAATGGAATATCAAATTACAGTTGCAGAAAGCGCTCGGGATGCGTTGAAGCGCATGCGATACCACGTCTATGATTTGATTGTGGTCAATGAGAGTTTCGATGCCGTCGACCCCGATTCTAACGGGGTTCTAATTTATATCGAGCGGCTGCCTATGTCTGTCCGTCGCAATATGTTTGTGGCATTGATCAGCGACCGCTATCGTACCATGGATAACATGATGGCATTCAATAAAAGTGTGAATCTTATTATCAATTCCAAAAACATTGAAGACGTCGGCAAAATATTGAGTCGCGGGATTACGGATACCGAGCTATTTTATCGAGTTTACAAGGAAACTTTAAAGGCCACCGGCCGCATTTAACCTCACGCCATTGGATTAGAAATCGATTCAGGGTGGCACGGTGAATTACAAAATCGAAAAAATTTCCGATGATCTTTTTTTAATCACGCTCAACCCGCCTCTAAAAGGTTTTGAAAATTTCATTTGCGCCTGGCTGTATCGAGGTGAGGTCACTTTTTTGGTAGATGTGGGTCCGTCTTCAACAGCCAAAGAATTGTTAATTGCCCTGCGGGATATAAACATATACCATCTTGATCTTATCCTCCTGACGCACATTCATTTAGACCATGCCGGTGCAATTGGTGAGATTGCTGCTCATTTTCCCCAGACACCGATCGTGTGTCACCCTGCCGGCATTCCGCATCTGGTTGATCCGTCCCGCCTTTGGGAAGGGTCAAAAAAGGTGCTCGGTTCCATGGCCGACGGATACGGGCCTATTCAGGCGATTTCCAGGCACCAATCTCTGGATGCCGAAAAATTTACATCTGACGTTATTGTCCCGGTGATTACCCCCGGCCATGCATTGCATCATGTGAGTTACTGGACGAAAAACTACCTGTTTATTGGTGAGGCCTGCGGCGTGCATTATTCCGCCGGCCAGGACCGTTTTTGCTCACGGCCGGCAACACCGCCACGTTTTTTCTTTGACACATATTTGGAAAGTGTCGAAAAGCTGATCCCGCTCAGGTCAAATAAAGTATGCTTGGGTCACTATGGCCTTGCCGATGATGCCGCGAAGTTACTGGAAAACCATCGCCGCCAGATTTTCTTATGGAAAAAAATTATTAAAGCGGAAAGAGATGGATCGAATGCGGAAAACATCATTGAAATCTGTTTGGCAAAGCTGCTAATGGAAGACCCGCTATTAGAGCATTTTCGTGATTTAACAGAAGATACTCAAGATCGGGAGAAGTACTTTATTAAAAACAGCATAAAAGGTTTCCTAGGCTATCTTGAAGGAGAGTAATAAACTACCCTCGGCATTGCAACAAACGGAAGCGGTTTTCTGTGAAGTCAATCCCAAACGATCATCGATACGCTGAAAGCACAAGCAGTGAGAGGTGTCCATCGGACAGGATGATTTTGTTTTTCTTCCGACTGCAGGGGCACCAAATGTGGTCAATTCCACGAGAGAACAGAGACCAGCGACATTTGAAGACTATAAAACCTGATTACTCAAATCAAGATTCGTGTCATAAAGATTCATCATGGCATCCAGGATTTTAACGGTCGCCACCGTATTGGCCACATCGTGGACGCGAACAATGTGAGCACCGTTCATTACAGCGGCGGCAACGGCGGCCTGGGTGCCGGTCTCGACGAGCGGCAGATCCGGACGCAGGTCTTCAGAATGCTCGTCTTTCAGAATTTTGCGAATGAATGCCTTGCGGGAAGGTCCGATCAGAATAGGGACATCCAAAGACCTAAATGCCTGCAGGTGTTTGATGAGCAAGAGGTTGTGTGACACTGTTTTGCCAAAACCAATTCCGGGATCCACGATAGCCCTGGCTCGGGGGATCCCCTGGCTTTCCACCCTTGCAACAGCCTCTTCCAGAAACATGCGGATTTCATCAATCACGTTATCGTAGCTGGGAGAAACCTGCATGGATTTAGGCTCACCCAGCATATGCATCAATATGACCGGCGTCTCATATTCGACCGCAACTGCGGCAAGGTCCGGATCAAAACGAAACGCCGCCACATCATTGATGATTGACGCACCGCCTTCTATCGCCCGCCGGGCAACTTCAGCCTTGGTGGTATCAATGGATATCGGAACGCTTACACATTGCGCCAGCTGCTCGATCACCGGTACAACTCGTTTTATTTCTTCCTGGGCAGATACGGGTTCTGAAAACGGTCGCGTAGACTCCCCGCCAATATCAAGTATATCGGCACCATCAGCTGCCAGTTTTTCTCCTTGGGTTACGGCAGCGTCCGTGGCGTAAAATTTACCCCCATCTGAAAACGAATCCGGAGTTACATTGACGACGCCCATGATACAGGTCCGCCGACCAAGCTCGAGGGCATAGTTCGGCCAGGAGAGAGAATAGGGTTTGCGGGGAACCATAAGATTAGGTCTGTCCGGATGCGGCCTCTGCTTCTCGATCCAGGTCTTCAAGCGTTTTTGAGGGCAGTTCAATGCCGGGTCTCAATTCCTGAATCAGTTCATCCAGTTCTTTACCCATGACAGTTTCTTTTTCGAGCAGGAGCTCCGCCAGTTTATGGAGAACGTCCAGATTATCGTTGAGTACATTCTTGGCACTATCATAGGCGCTTTTGATCAGCTTGTTTACCTCTTCGTCGATCTTTTGGGCCGTGGATTCGGAATAGTCTCTGTGCTGAGCGATTTCCCGCCCAAGAAAAACCTGTTCCTCGCCCTTGGCGTACGACAGGGGACCTAATTCACCACTCATACCCCAGCTTCGAATCATCTGCTGGGCCAGGTCTGTAGCCTGTTTAATGTCATTCGCCGCACCAGTGCTGATCCGGTTGAATACAATCTCCTCGGCTACCCGTCCGCCGAAGGCCACTGCCAATTCGCTTTCAAGCTGGTCTTTAAATCGAAAGTCACGTTCTTCCGGTAAAAACCAAGTAACGCCGGCGGCTCTGCCCCTCGGTACGATGGTGATTTTATTGACGGGATCCGTTTCTGGTAAAAAGCGGGCGGCGAGTGCATGCCCCCCCTCATGGTAGGCGGTCACCTTACGGTCTTCTTCCTTGATAACCTTCGACTTGCGCTCTAATCCCATGTAGACTTTATCCTTGGAATCTTCAAAATCGACCATCTCAATTTTTTCTTTGTTTCGCTTAGCGGCCAGCAGGGCAGCTTCATTAACCAGATTCTCGAGATCGGCTCCTGAGAAACCCGGTGTCCCTTTGGCCAGGATTCGAGCATTTACATCAGGAGCAATTGGCGTCTTTTTCATGTGCACTCTTAGAATCTTTTCACGGCCTTTGATATCCGGCATGGAGACGACGACTTGGCGGTCGAAGCGGCCGGGACGCAGCAGCGCCGGGTCGAGGACATCTGGCCGGTTGGTGGCGGAAATCAGGATGACGCCTTCGTTGGATTCAAATCCATCCATTTCCACCAGGAGCTGGTTCAGGGTTTGCTCGCGTTCATCATGACCACCTCCGAGTCCGGCACCACGATGCCTGCCGACAGCATCAATCTCATCGATGAAAATAATGCAGGGAGCATTTTTCTTTCCCTGGACAAAAAGATCGCGAACACGGGATGCACCCACACCAACGAACATTTCAACAAAGTCCGAACCACTGATGCTGAAAAAAGGTACGCCGGCTTCACCGGCAATTGCACGTGCCAGAAGGGTTTTCCCGCACCCCGGGGGTCCGACCAACAGAACACCTTTGGGAATACGACCTCCAAGACGGGTAAATTTCTTGGGATCCCTAAGAAACTCTACGATCTCAGCCAGTTCTTCTTTGGCTTCGTCGATACCGGCGACGTCCTCAAAGGTGACCTTTTCTGATTGGTCGGACATCAGGCGGGCGCGACTCTTTCCAAATGAAAGTGCTTTACCGCCGCCGGCCTGCATCTGGCGCATGAAGAAAATCCAGACACCGATCAAAATAAGCATCGGAAACCACGAAACGAGAACAGACATATACCAAGGATTCTCAGCAGGAGGTTTGGCGCTGATGGTCACACCTTTTTTTCGAAGGATGTTTATGAGGTCGTTATCTTGAGGGGTGTAGATTTTAAACCGGTTGCGATTGACATCCGTAACCAACAGTTCCTGGCCTTGGATCACAACTTCGGCGACACGCTCGGTTTCGACCATGTTCAGGAACTCGGTATAACTTATGTTGGTTTCAGACAAATGTTGCTGGCTGAAAAGATTATACAGCATCACCATCATTAAGGTAATGACCAGCCATAAAGCCAAATTCTTGTAAAACGGATTCAAAAGTTTTTTCCTCCTAAGTCTTCGGTCATGGTATACGACAATTTAATTTCGTGCTTAACCTGTTAGTATCCTGTATCTGGCTCGAAATATCAAGTGCCAATTTTTGATGCCACAATTGAAAAAGTCCGAGAGTTAAATATTTCCCAAGAACCTTCGTGTAAACTTAACCAAAATTAATCATTTTAGCAGATTAGGCAAGGATTAGTTCGGCTTTGAGTATTTTGCGCGTACCAGGTCTCACCTTGACATGATTATCGATTCGGTGACCGGCGACCCAGATAATGTTACCCCGACTCAACACTATCGGGCATCGTTGCCGTTCCGATCGGGGAACTTTATTGTTGATGAAATACGTTTTTACCTTTTGAGTTCCTTTTAATCCTAAAGGTGAGAATCGATCTCCCGGTCGGACGTTGCGAACGACAAGTGGAAAATGCAATTTCTCCACATCAACATAGGCGATGTGCTTGCCAGCATGGCTTAGCTGAGTCAAATCCGCTGCTCCGAACTCACGGAGTGAAATGGTCGCATTCGCCTCTCTGATAAATAAGGTAGCCGGAGGTGCAATTTCGTATTGATACGGAGATGACGATCCACGCCCGGACGTGCCGGTTTCATCATCGGGGATGAGGGTATCATCGCAAACAACAACTTCCTTTTGATTTCTGAAAATTCGGATTCCATCAGGCAGATTTAAGCGACCATTTAACGGACCGGTCTCCAGCAACTTAAGTGCGGCGTCCACATGCGCCAGCGTAATTCGCCGCAAATCCTGCTTCACGGCTAAAATCGCTTTTCGAACAATTCGCCTTTTAACAGCCTTGGCCAGACTTTCAATGACAGGAACGGAAAGACGGATACAGCCGATATCTTTGCCAGATACGCTCTTTTCAAAAACAGGCTGCAGGATATTTTCAACATATCGATTTTCCGCGCGCATGATCGACCCTATCCGATTAAGAGTTTCAATGATTCTCGGATTATATGATGCTTTCAGCTCAGGAATTAACTGATGTCTCAACTTATTACGCAGAAATTTTGGGTCGATATTTGAGGTATCCAAAACGTAGGCTAGATTTTTTTCAGTCGTATAAGCGTATACGTCTGACCGTTTAAGACGAATTATCGGTCGTACGATGTTACTATTTCTCACCGGCGGTATTCCTGACAAACCCAAAGGACCACTTCCCCGCAGCAGGGACATGAGCACAAGTTCTGCGTTGTCATCGCCGGTATGTCCCAGAGCGATCTTATTGAACCCATGTTGGCGGGCAATTTCGTGGTAAAACAGGTAGCGTATCTTCCTCGCGGCTTCTTCGAGTGACAGTCGATAGGTTCGTTGATAGGCAATCACATTGCGCTTTTCTGAGTAACACGGCAGATTGAGTTGCCGGGCGAGTGCAGTTACAAATTCAGCGTCACGATCGGCCTCTTCATTCCGTAGGCAATGATTGAGGTGGGCGATGCCCAGTCTCAGTTTGTATTCAGGAGCTAATGTGCATAGCACATGCAAAAGAGTTACCGAATCCGGGCCTCCGGAAACTGCGACCAGAACCGAATCTCCCGTACGGAACATTTGGTAGGTGTGAATTGTCTCTCTGACAACCTTGAGAATTTTCTTTTCGACCTGTTTTCGAGGGTGATCATTGTTAAAAACAATCATAGATCCATAACTCGTTTACACTGTGTTGCTGGCATTCTATGCACAGCTGACGTCTTGCAGCTGAAATTAAGAGTATGCGTATCATTTTGATATGTCAACAATTAACGCTGAATTGGGACGTGCTTGGATCCGACGTGATTTTTCATTACCCTCGTAATTTTGCTTGCAAAAAATATAAGATGGCGTATTCTATCCGTCGGTTGTGCTAGGCGGGGAGTTAGCGGTGCCCTTTTCCCGAAATCCGCTTTATGCGGGGCTGAATTCCCGCTTGAGGGTCTAACCATTTGGATACTTAATCCACATGACCGGCCACCTCGCAACAGACGGTCGCGAACCTCGTCAGGTCCGGAAGGAAGCAGCGATAAGTGATGCAGTCTGTGTCGAGGATCGATCCCGGTCTGTATGGTGGATTTAAGTCCCCCAAAAAAGATTCGATAGTGGGTGCACAACCATTTTAGATCGAATTCCTATTTTGGATCCAAAAAACCAGCATCCAGTATCAATCCATCTGCAATCAGTGCCCAAAATCCAGCCATCAATTTTGGGTATTCAAAGGTTAATTTTCCATACCGGAATACTCAGGTAAGTTGACGGACCAACCATGCAATTTTTCCTATAAAACCCTGCTATTACTATCTTGACAACCTTTTAAGGTGTCTTATTTTTCAAGTCAACGTTGCGAAGCTACGCTAAGGGAGGTAAAGTATCGGCGAATGTCACCAAAAAAGAAAATAAAAATTCAGACCGACCCCAAAGATATAGAAAACAAAGCGGGAACATTGGAAGATACACAAACGGCTGAAACCGAATTTGCTGAAACGGAAGAAAGCGGCCAAAGCGATTCTGTAAAAGATCTGCAATCCAAGTTACACAGCAAAGCGGAGGAAGCTAAGGAAACGTATGATCGCCTTCTAAGGGTTTCAGCTGAGTTTGAAAACTACAAAAAACGCTCTGCACGGGAAATGGAAGAATTTAGAAAGTTTGCCAACCAGTCTCTAATAAAGGAGATGCTTTCCGTCGTTGATAATCTCGAATTGGCCATGAATTCGACCAACAGCCAACAGACAGTCGACAAAAGTGTGGTTGAAGGGCTGGAAATGACACACCGGGAAATCTTGAAAGTATTTGAAAGATTTAATGTCAAACCTATCGAAGCCAAAAACCAAGCGTTTGACCCGACATTTCATGAAGCGGTAATGCAGGAAGAAACAGATGAATTTCCCGAAAACACGGTTGTCGGTGAAATGCAAAAAGGATATTTAATTCATGATAGACTACTGAGACCTGCAATGGTGGTGGTTGCCAAGCCCAAAGGGGGCGAAAAACCAGAACAAGACAAAAAAAGCAATAACTAAAAGCATACATAACTATGTCAGTGTCGACATAAAGTAAGGAGGGAAGTAATATGTCCAAGGTAATCGGAATTGATCTCGGCACCACAAACTCTTGTGTGGCGATCATGGAGGGAGGTGATGCAAAGGTAATCACCAATCCGGAAGGCGGGCGCACAACTCCGTCAATCGTTGCCATAAACGAAAGCGGTGAGAGATTAGTAGGGCAAATTGCAAAACGTCAGGCAATCACCAATCCCGAAAATACGGTATTTGGTGTAAAACGTTTAATTGGGCGTAAATATGCCTCGAAGCAGGTCCAAGATGACATCAAAATACTTCCGTATAAGATAGAGCAAGCCAGCAACGGTGACGTCAGGATCAACATTAAGGGAAAACAGTACAGTGCGGCGGAGATATCCTCTTTCATTCTTGCCGACATCAAACATTCAGCCGAAGAATACCTGGGAGAGAAAGTAACCGACGCCGTCATTACCGTCCCAGCCTACTTTGATGACAGTCAACGGCAAGCCACCAAAGATGCCGGTAAAATCGCGGGGCTCAATGTGTTGCGAATCATCAATGAGCCGACCGCGGCTTCCTTAGCCTACGGTTTAGATAAAAAAACCGAAGAGAAAATTGCTGTTTTTGATCTCGGTGGGGGGACATTTGACATTTCAATTCTTGAAATCGGTGAAGGCGTTTTTGAAGTTAAAGCAACCAACGGTGATACCCACTTAGGCGGTGAAGATTTCGACTTGAGATTGATTGAACATCTAGCTGATGAATTCAAAAAGGATCAAGGTATTGATCTCAGGAAAGATAAGATGGCACTTCAACGTTTGAAGGAAGCCGCCGAGAAGGCCAAAATGGAGCTTTCCACTTCGATGGAAACCGATGTCAACCTACCGTTTATCACCGCAGATGCTAGCGGTCCCAAGCACTTAAACATAAAGATCACACGGGCCAAACTCGAGGGGCTCGTCAGTGATCTCTTAGATAAACTCGAAGGTCCCTGCCGGGTAGCCCTTAAGGATGCCGGACTTTCACCTGATAATATTGACGAAGTTATCCTCGTGGGTGGCATGACACGCATGCCCGCCGTTCAGGAACGCGTCAAAAAGATTTTCAACAAAGAACCACACAAGGGTGTCAATCCGGATGAAGTAGTGGCCCTTGGAGCGGGGATTCAGGGAGGTGTCTTAAAGGGTGATGTGAAAGACGTTCTTTTGCTTGATGTGACACCGCTTTCACTGGGAATCGAGACCCTCGGTGGTGTGATGACCAAGCTGATCGAAAAGAACACGACAATTCCGACCAAAAAGAGTCAAATTTTTTCCACAGCAGCCGACAATCAACCCGCCGTATCCATCCATGTCCTTCAAGGAGAACGCGAGATGGCTGCCAACAACAAAACCCTGGGACGGTTTGAATTGGTGGGTATCCCGCCAGCTCCTCGAGGCATACCTCAGATAGAGGTAACCTTCGACATCGACGCCAACGGGATCGTGAACGTTTCGGCCAAGGACAAAGCCACCGGTAAGGAGCAATCCATTCAAATCACGGCATCCTCAGGATTGTCACAGGAAGAAATCGACAAACTTATCAAAGACGCGGAAATGCACGTTGAAGATGACCGTAAGAAAAAAGAACTCGTTGAGGCACGCAATTCTGCCGACGCTTTGATTTACTCCACCGAAAAATCTATCAATGAGTTGGGCAGCAAGGTTGACAGTGCGACGAAAACCAAAGTTGAAGAAGCTATCGCCGCTTTGAAAAAAGCCATGGAAGGGGAGGACACGGCTGAAATCAAACGACTCAGTGAGGAATTAACCAACACGTCCCACAAACTGGCAGAAGCTATGTATCAGCAAGCATCAGCAGGTGAACAACAGGCCGGTGCGCATGCGGGGACGGCAGACCAGGCGGGCGGCGCTGCTCCGGAGGAAGATGTCGTTGATGCGGATTTCGAAGAAGTAAAAGAAGACGACAAAAAATAACCTCCGGTTTACGCCAAATTCAATTCCCGCGGCACGTGCTGTACCGCGGGATTTTTTTATGGTATTGTGGAAATTGAGCCATTTACTTGACGTAGGTGAAAGGAGAGGTTATGGGAAACATCGACAATGATCAAGAAGACGTGGATGCGTTATGCAAAGAGTGCGGGCATGCATTTAAAGCTTATATAGATCGGATTCTGCCGGAAGGACAAACAAATGCCGAATCCCCAAAAGTTGAATGTCCGGTTTGCGGGTGTACGAGATGCGCGATCGGTAAATGATGGATAACTACAAAAAAATCCTTGAAGAGGCGTGTCTTTACAAAGGGTATTGACGTGTTACTATATAGCTGGATTATACGATATAGATTTACGAGAAAGGAGGCTTCCCTATGGAAGTGAAAAAAGTCCTCTGGCCCACAGATTTTTCAAGCAGTGCTGAGAAAGCCCTTCCTTACGTTACTGATATAACCCAAAAATATGGGGCCGAAATTCACGTCCTGTACGTGATCGAAGATATTGCCCATCATGAATCCTGGTACGGCGATTTTGACAAAACTCACGTGGATAAGTTGATGCAATGGGCTGATAAGTCGGCCAAAAAGCGACTAAACCAGGTTTGTGAAAAATATTTAGACAGCTGCCCGTTATACGTCAAACATGTTGCAGTTGGGGACCCCGCCCAGGAAATTTTAAAACTCATAGAGAAGGAAAATGTAGACCTGGTGGTGATGGCCAGCCACGGCACAAAGGGGAATTTTCGCTTTGGCAGTGTGGCCGAGAAGGTTTTGAAAAATTCTCCCGTTCCGGTCACGACTATTCCGATAGAACCCGAATGAACCGGTTGCTACTATCAGAGGTTTGGGTGTCATCCCCCCGACGTCTGAGGAAATGCCGTATTGGTATATAAGTATTCCATTTTCTCTTTGTGTTTCAATTCCTCGTTCGCCATTTTAAAAAGCATTGATCTGGTATCGCCTTCAGGGTGTAGGTTGGCCAGCTCCGTGTAAAATTGATGTGATCTGCTTTCTCTGTGTGACGCGATTAGATATACATCGGAACTGTCCATGTTTGAATCAACATCCGGTTCGACCAGATGTTCGGCAATCTTGTAGTCGACAACATCGGCCATCCTCAACGCATCCGGACCGTAGTTTCCGTCACGATAACCGACCAAAAACGCTTTGTGCTTTTTTTCCTCTCCGGCAATGAACTCAAGCGTATCTTTTATGCTCGTATCATTCACTTTGCTGTGAATATCCATATAGAATTCGTAGGCCTCTTCTTCTCTCTGAATCGCGAGATCGATAACGTCATTCAGCCGTTTTTCCATTCCGATGCCTCCCTTGGTTAAGATTGATTTTAATCCAAATTAAAACAGTCCTCTAAAATTAACAATACTAAAATAGATCCGATTTGGTTGGCGTCAACCGATTCCGGCATTACTATAGCTTTATGATCATCTATGATGGAACATACCGCGGTTTCGGGAACCGAAGAATCAAGGAGCCACTTCGATTTCTCACTATAAAAATGTTTATCCCGGAGATTGATGATTTCAGATAAAATTAAGCGCTTTAAAAATGCCATGGGAAGCTTGGCCGAGCGCTTGCATTTAAAGCCCTATATGCGATAAATAAGTGAGTCTCTCATCTAATTAAAATTGAGAGCAACAATTCCATTATTTCCTTGGTTAGCTTATGGGAAATAGCACTCGTCTGGGATGAAATCAAAGCCTGAGCCTCCAGGACAGGATTGGTTGTACGCCATTCTTGCTCAATGAAGAAATGAGGTAACCGATTATGGATAAAAACCTTAAATTGACAACTGCCATTCTGGATGCATTTGAAGACGGTGTTTATGTCATGAATCAAGATCTTATTGTTGAATATATGAACAGTGCCATGATTGCTGATTTTGGAGACGGTATCGGCAAGAAGTGTCACCAATTGCTAAATCAAAGCGATGAAAAATGCCCTTGGTGTTTGTCAGATGACGTGTTTGAAGGCAAAACCGTACGCCGGGAGGCATATGTTCCTGCGGTTGATAAGACGTACTACCTTATCGAAATCCCTTTTGAAAATACAGATGGAACCCTATCTAAGCTTAGCATTTATCGCGATATCACCGATCAGAAAATACGGGAAAAAAGACTTAGGGCTTCACAGGCCGACTACCAGGGGCTTTTCGAGCACATCGCCACCGGGGTCTTTATCAGTAGTAAAGAAGGCAAATTTTTAAATGCCAATCAGGCGCTGCTGGATATGTTGGGTTATGACAGCAAGGAGGAATTTCTAAATATCGATATAGGTCGAGATCTTTATGTAAGGCCCGAAGACCGGCATCGTTTCCAGGAAATGATCGAGCGCGACGGACGGGTCATTGACTACGAGGTGGATTTCAAACGCAAAGACGGCAGCGTCATTTCAATTTTGCTAACCGGCCATGTGCGCTATGATCAGAATGGGAATATTATCGGATATGAGGGACTCAACGTCGATCTGACCCAAAGAAAATTGATGGAAAAAGAACTCAGGGAAGCCTACGATTTCATGAATAAAATCATCCAGAGCTCCCCCAATCCCATCACGGCAACCGATATGAAAGGCAATATCCTGATCTGGAACCATGCCGCTGAAGAAATCCTCGGATATAAAGCCAGAGATGTCATCGGTAAAATGAATATCCGTAAAATCTATCCGGATGGTGTGGCTCGCAAGATCATGCAAATTCTGAGAAGGGACGAATATGGGGAGATCGGGAGACTGCATTCGTATCCTATGGTTTATATGAGACGGGATGGAAAGGTGATTGAAGGCAACCTTTCAGCTGCCATCATTTATGACACCCATGGAAACGAAATTGCTTCCGTAGGATCATTTGTGGATCTAAGTGACCGCCTGGATATGGAGCGCGCCCTGCGCCGGACCCAGGAGCAACTGCTGCAATCGGAAAAGCTTGCCGCAATGGGACGGCTGACATCTCAAATCGCCCATGAATTAAACAATCCCCTGTATGGTATCATGAATACTCTGGAGCTGCTGAAAACCGAAATCTCACCTGAGAGCAAACGGCGCAAAATTTTGGAGATGGCGCTTTCGGAAACGATTCGACTCAGCGATTTGCTTCGCAAAATGCTCTCATTTTCTAAGCCGGATCAGGAAGAACGGCAGCCGGTGGAAATCAATTCGGTACTTGACGAAATTCTTTTACTCCATGAGAAGCAATTAAAGGAAAACGACATTAATATTACCTCAGTCCTGGGCGAAGGTTTGGGCCTGGTCAATGCCTCGAAAAATCAGCTGCGTCAGGTTTTCTTAAACATGATTGCCAATGCCCGGGATGCCATGCCAAACGGCGGCAGCTTGTCGGTGGTAACATCGGGGAATCAAGATGAAATTAAGGTTGAAATATCCGACTCCGGTGTTGGTATCGCGGAGGAGTATATCGGCAAGATTTTCGACAGTTTTTTTACTACCAAAGACGAAATTAAAGGCGTCGGCCTGGGTTTGTCGGTGTGCTATGGGTTTATAAAAGACCATGGCGGGGACATTCAGGTTAAAAGCCAGGTAGGCGTTGGAACCAACTTTACCGTTTCGTTGCCGGTCCACAAAGGTGCTGAATCGGATAACGCAGCGATTTAATTACGCTACCGGTTTCTTCACGAAACCCAGCGTCGCCGTCGAGATTGCCGCCCACGCAGCATTTGATCCAAGTGTCTTCTGAATTTCTCGGCTGCAGTCATAGATCCGTACAGAATAAGCGGATTCTATAGGTCGGATCTGATCGACAATGTGGGCGATGCTTTTTTGTATCGGTCTGAAATCATTCACTCTATGAATTCGTTCGTGCAATTTCCGCAACTGTGCTACAAGTGCGCTCTTTTTTTCTTCAAATTTATCATCCTCCAATATGTTCTCAGCTTCCAGGATATAATCAATGGATCTTCCGATCAGCAGAAAGGCTTCGTGCGGATCAGCAGCCCTAAATCCTGGACCTCTAAATGCTTTTTTTTTGTATAGCGCATTAATGGCACCTCCGTCGTTGAAGGACCCATACTCCTTTTCTTTTAGAGGATCCCTCCCCAGGCAAGAGATGGCACTGGTCCATTTTTCCATCTCTCCCTGCAGGATCATCATCTCTTTATAAGCAGGCTCATTCTCAATATTACCTTTATAATTTTTTATCAGTTCGTAAACCAGGAAACCCACACCCACGGCAGCTCCTGTGCGGCTTAGAAATCTCCCGCTGATGCTGAGCCGTTGTATCGTTTTGGGACTCAATCCTTTGGCAATGTTCTCCCCCACCATTTTCCAGTATGCACCACTCATATATCCTCCTTATATGTGGGACAGGTTACCACATTTGGTGTTCGCGTCTTTCCATTCTTCGGATACGCCCTTCCAGTTGTTGCCATTTTCGTTTCAACCTATCTGCAGCGTCATGGCTTGCGTAGCTATAGCGGCCGCAAGATTCGCTTTTCGGTCTTGTCCCCGCATATATCTCCGGCTCTGATTTCATCAAGAGGGCGGCCAATATATACAGTCCGACAGCCGGCCAAAAACCGGTAAAGATAAAAAATGCTACAGCCATTGCTCTCACCCAGAACACCGAAAAATCGAAATAGTCGGCAACTCCTCTGCATACACCGAATATGATACCGTTGCGTGAGCGGTGTAGTCCGCGTCTGGTTATGCTGCTATAATTGTGCATTGTTTTTTTCCTCTCTATTCTGATCGGCTAAAAGAGTTTCAAGTGCATTGACCCGGTCTTCCATTTTATCCATGGACGGTAATTTTAATTCCTGAAGCTCTTTTTCAATTTCATCATCCAAGGCAAGCCTTTCCAATTCATCTTCCAATGTCGCTTTGCGGCCAAAGTTAACCATATCCGCCTCGGCCTCCATGTGCTCAATGCGGTGTTCAAGCTCTTCAAATCTAATTACAGCATCCACGCCATCCATCCGTCGCATTTCTTCCTGAGCTCGTCTTTTTCTGGCGGCATGAATATGGCGCTGAACAAGCATGCGCTCTTTTTCGCGCGCCGATAGCAATTTTTCTTCAAGCTGCCGAATCTCATCCTTATACTGATCCAAAAGGGCATCATTTTCAGACAACTCATGGGTGAGCGACTCCTTTCTTTGAAAGAAACGCCGTTTTTCTATCAGCGCCGCCTTTGCCAGGTCATCCCGCCCCTTGCGAACGGCTAGGTTGGCTTTTTCGTCCCAATAACTACGTCGTTTTTCAACGCCGTGCAATTCGCTCTGAATTATTTTGCTTTGAGCTATTACTCCCGCGCAGGCTGTTTTAAGCTCTATTAGTGTATCCTCCATCTCCTGGATCATCAGTTTAATTAGTTTCTCAGGATCCTCTGCCCGGTCAAGCATCGAGCTGAGGTTGGAACCGACAATATCTCGAAAGCGTGTAAATATCCCCATAATGATTCCTCCTGTACCGTATGGTCGGTTTAATTTTAATGGTGACTTTACCTACTTCTCAGCACGAAGCATGCCAGAGGCATTTCCGCATCTAACATACTGAATTATTGAAATTTTGAATTAAACGTCAAATTATGTATTTTATTGGTTTATACCACTAAAAGGTAAAATTAACCAAAAATCGGTTAATATTTTATTTTAGCTACTTGGAATGCTGTTTGAAGGGTGGATTTGAGAAGGGGAACGTACAGGTTAAAAAAACCTCGAATCTAGTTACGCAACTGCAGTATCTCTCTTGTCTCTTCTGCCGACGCAACGTCATATCCTAAGTGTCTGGTTAAAGCCACGACTCTTTCAACAAGTTCCGGATTTTTATTTGCCGCCTTACCCGGCGCATAGAAGGGACTGTCCTCAAAACCAACTCGAACCACCGAGGCTCCCATTCCTATTGCGGTGGCCAGCAGGGTGAAATCGTTCATTCCATCATGAATTATCCCCCAGGCAATATTTTTTTCAGGCAGTATTGTTTTCATAAAACACAGGGTTTCAGGATTCGCTGGCAATGCCCAATGGAAACCCAGGCAAAAATTAATTGAATAGGGCGGTATCAATACCTTGTCTTCCACCAGCTTCATATAGGTCGGAATCATTCCGACTGCGAATATCTCCAGTTCCGGGACAACCTCGGTATCTTGCATGCGCCGGGCCCAGTAACGTATATCGGGCAAGCGGTTTATATATACTTCTTCGCCAAAGTTCACTGACCCCATATTGAGCGATGCGACTTCCACCCGCGGGTCATTCAGCGCCACGCAACGTTCCTCCAGGGTTAACTCGGTCAGACCTCCGGTGGAGCCCTGAATAATGATGTCGGACGATTGCCGGATCATATCAAGGGTTTTGGAAAACTCTGTAATATCTTCGGTTTGAGCTCCTCGACTATCTCTGACGTGGAGGTGCACCATGCCGGCACCGGCGTCAGCGCATGCAATAACCTCCTTGGCCACATCTTCCGGAGTAAGGGGGTTGACTGAAGGCGCTTTAATATCTCGCCCCACGGGGGCCACCGCCACGATTATTTTTCTGGATCTATTTTTTTTCATCATGCTCTCCCATGTCACACCTAGCGGCGAATGATTATCGATCAGAAAAATTTCGAATTTTGAAGGTTAAATTCTAATTAGACATTCATGATTTTTAGTTTATTACCCTCTTCATCCAATCGGCATATTTTTGAATACCCTCTTCAATGCTGTAATAAGGTTCAAACCCCAGCTCCTCTCTGGCTCGGCTGATGTCAAGAGCTTCGGCGCGCTGCATTAATTCGCCCGGTCCAAGTTTAACCTTAACCTTGAATGGGGAATATTTCTGTGCCAATTCCGCCACGTGACTCACACGGGCAGGGACCCCGGTAGCAATATTGTAAATTGAGTGCTTTAGGTTTTTGGCTTGATAAAGCATCGCCGTACCCCGGGCTGCATCTTCAATATAAGTAAAATCAAGTTTTTGATCTGCGCCTTTGTCCATGGTCAAATCTTCTAGTCCTTCTAAAGCCCCGAACGCCAGTCGATAAAGCCTGATGAATCGAGACGGAAGCTTACCTTGACCGTAGCAGAAATAAACACGGCTGATTCGAAATTCGAAACCAAAGGAGCTGGCGTATTGTTGCCCTAAAAACTCACATGAGGCTTTGGTCGAGCCGTAGAGATCAGACGGATTCGGCGGGAATTTATCTTCGGACACGATACCGGCAACAGCTCCGTAGACAGCACCCGTGCTGGTATAAACCATCTTGGGGATTTCAAATTGCCTGGCAATCTCCAGCATATTATGGGTTCCGCCGATATTGAGAGCCACATTATGATGAGGATTCTCAAGCACCTTTTCTCCCATAATGCCGACAGTATGAATGATACCGTCAATTTGACCTTTATACTTTCTGAAGATTTCTGTTAACCGCGGATAATCCAGCACATCACCCTTTACATGCGTGATCTGTTTTGACACCGTATCCAAACAATCCGGAACAGCGGGGTTGATATCATAAAGAATAACCTTTTCTCCATCGTTGGCCAGAAAAAGCGCTGCCCATGAAGCAATATGTCCATGTCCTCCGGTAATGAAAACTGCCATAGCAACTACCGCCTCCTTGTTTTAGTCGTTATCGAAAAATGAGTTTCGGCTCAATTTTTATTTCATCCACCCTGACGTATTGAAATAACTCGTAACATACCTGCCGGGAGGCACTAATTCATCACAGAATTTCAAATCCTGCACATCGAGCGTGACATCGACTGCGGGCAAGAGACCTTCAAGCTGTTCGAGGTTTCGAGGACCGAGGATTGCGCTGGTGATACCGCGCTGGTGAAGCACCCAGGCAACGGCAAGCTGGGCAGCCGTGCACCCCTTTATTTTTGCGTGTTGGGCAAAACGCCTACCGATTTCGATTCCATCCTGGGTGATGCGCTCGCGAAAGACAGTCCTCAACGTCCCTCGGCTGCCTTCCGGAAGGTCGGAGGCATCGGTATATCGACCAGCCAAAACCCCGTGTGCCAAGGGTGCCCAGGCAAGTATACCCAGATCATATGCCTGACACATCGGAACAATTTCATTTTCGATCCGCCGGTCCAATAAATTATACGGCGGCGTTTCGCATATAAATTTAGGGTAATGATGCCTCTCTGCCAGGTGCAGAGCTTCAACCGTTCTCCAGGCTGGGTGAGTCGAACAGGCAGTGTACCTGATTTTACCCTGTTTCATCAAGATATCAAGGGCTGCGAGCGATTCCTCCTGGGGAACATTAACATCGTTGCGATGTAAAAAATAGATATCGATGTAATCCGTCCCCAAGCGCTGCAGGCTCTTTTCACATGCGTCCAGAATATGATGCTTTGAATTGCCGTGGTCATTCGGCCCGGGGCCCATTTTGTTGAAAACCTTGGATGTGATCAAGACCTCTTTGCGTTTTCCGTTCCGCTGGAATGCCCCACCTAGAATACGTTCACTTTCGCCGCCCACATAAATATCGGCGCAATCGAATAGGTTGATGCCGACATCAATGGCCATATCGACAATTCGAAAGGCTTCCTCCTTAAGCGTCGGTTTGCCGAAATTCATGGTTCCCAAAACAATCGGTGATACCTGTAACCCTGATCTACCAAGACGCCTGTATTCCACTGTTCTACCCCTTCAAATTTGTATTTGTTTAATTTAACATGGAAGGCTTGAGTGAAGTGACCCCTTATTTTCGTTATTTTATAACCTTAGATCCTCTTAGCTCTAGTTATCATAATACTTGTTTCAGGCATACAGAATCTAATTTGGCCTAATGCTTTTGCTATCCCACCAACTTAAATGTCTTATCCTGCTCCCGTCTTAACTGCCAAAGCCGCGTATCTGCAGGCTCCTCAATCAGTTCACAGGTGAGGACTGTTCCAGCGGATACGTCCTTCTTAATGCGATTGCCAACGGCCATATAAAATGGTATGGGATGGCCGTTTTCGATAGATGAGTAGGAAAAGATGAGGGGTTCAATCAAAGCGTTCCAGCTTCCGTGCTCAGTTTTTATCATTTCTCCTGCTTTTAGATCCCGCTTGGCTTTGGCCACGAGATCGACCTGCGGTTCACAGCATAAACTACCTGTTGAGACTTCAAGCAATCCGGCACACAGGACGGAAATCGTTGTCTCTACGCCCAAGAGATGATACGGCCGGTAAATCACAGCGCAGGTTTCTCGGCTGTTGGTGAGAAGCCCTTTGGCTTTCAAAAACTTCCACCTGTGGCCATTTTTGCAAGAAATAACAATGAATACACCTCCGCCCAATCCGGCTTCATCTGCTCGTCGCAGACAGGTAATGACTTCAATTGCCCCTGTCCGATTGAGAATGCCGCCTTCTTCCTTAGGGCACAATACCTGCGGTATCTCCGCAATTCGTACAAGGGGTGCGTGCAATGTGGGAGTATCCGGAAGAAGACCCGTCGCGTTGGCGGCAACCACAGATTCACACATATCCGGTTCAGCAATCTGAGGTAAATCCTTCAGCAATGCTTTGCGGACGTTAATCACCCGTGCAGTATCATCCGGGTGCATTTTTACAATCGAAGTGATTTCATTTTCCACCAATGAAACCGACAAATTTTCATTGCTTACGGTCGCTGTGTCCTCGTCAATGACGAAGTCATAGGGACGCGCTTTACCCCCACATACGACGTCAAGCCCAAGACTTCTGGCCCACGATACAAGCCCCATGAGCAATCCATGCTGATCACCATCAACAGGTGTGTAAATCACTCGGTTTTTAATCGCAAGCCGGTGAAGCATGGGGCCAATAACGGAATCGGTTTCTTTGGTCACCATGGCGACATGCTTACCTTTTCTGATTGCCAATTCAGCATGCCTGGCGCCGCTTTCAGGATCACCCGTACACTCAACAATAACATCCAGAGGCAGGTTCATCAGCTCCGAACAATCTTCCACGACAGCGCATTTCCCTTTTTCAATAGCATTCAGGAGATCATCACGATTATTGCCGAACACGATAGCGTCTTCGGGAATACCGGCAATTTTACAAGCATCCCGAGCAATCTTCGGTTTTCGATCACAGACTATGGGTATTTGCAGACGGGGGATAAATTGGGCCTGGGCGAGTAAGGTGACGCCGAACGTGCCGGTTCCGATCAGGCCCACAGTTACGGGCATGTCTCCAGATCGGGCAAAGAGGTTCTCATATATCATGAAAATTTCCTTGTTTTGTGCGATTGCGTCGCTATGTCATACCATCCCAGCATATTTTATCAATCCAAAAATCGGGGTTGAGGTGATTCCGGTTCACTGCTTTGAAGCGTCACCATTTAGGGGTGGCCAGCATTGCGCTCATACTGATGTTTACCGAGAGAGTACGCGGCAAGATTACTTTCTGAAACGAGTGGTGAGATTTTAAAAACTTTTATCTTGACAAAAAATTAGTAAAATGTATATTGCATTTTAAATGCAATATACAAAATTCAACTGATACGCATTATTCACCGTCGTGCATATATGTTCACCCGTTTCAGATTCTAACACGCATACCATTGGGAAGGATAGGTCATGATAAATTTAGGCGCCGAACACGAAAATTTAGATCAAAAGGTCTATACCATCATTAAAAACTTAATCATTGATCGAAAACTCCTGCCCGGCGATAAAATTCCCCAAGAAAAATTGGCCCATGATTTAGGCATCAGCCGCACACCCCTGGTCAGTGCCCTTAAATATCTCGAAAAAGAAAAACTGGTAGAAGCTATCCCCCGCAGAGGATTTTTCGTTCGTCATTTTACCAAAGAAGAGATGATCAGTATTTTTGAGCTGCGCGAAGTTTTGGAAGGATTAGCCGCCAGACGTGCCGCCCATAATGTCAGTGAATCCCAGATAAAAATTTTGCATCAATTTTTTAAGCAATTCGAAACGTCGACGGATATCACAGATATCAAAGCGTATGCCAAGGAAGACCGCCGCTTCCACAATTTTATAATCGAAGTCGGCGCCAAAGAATTTCTAAAAAGTATTTTGGAAAACTATAACATTATCAGTTACAGCTATCAGTTGCTTTCTTATGAAGGTCTGCTCAGACCACCGAATCAGACCATCTCTGAGCACAAGACCATAATTGACGCTATCAGCAACAGAGATGCGCATTCGGCCGAAGAATTAATGCGTCAGCACTTAAAAAAAGGCATAGCGATTCTTCGACAGGAAATTGAAGCGGAAAGACAGGCAGACTTAATTATAGCATAGGGAAAGGAGGGGGGTGAAAACACAAAAGCAAGCGGATGGAAGAAGGACCAGTCTGGTCCATTGACGAAACCATATAATAAGGAGGGTTTTACAATGAAAAAGATTTTAGTCATTTGCGTGGTCGTGATTTTGGCTGCAGCAACCGGTGTCTATGGGAAGAGTTTCCCCAAAAGAGACATCACCAACGTGGTCGTCTGGGGTGCCGGTGGCGGAACCGATACCTGCAACCGGATTATAAGCGCTGAAATGTCAAAGTTCTTGGGCGTCAATATCAACGTCATCAATAAAACCGGTGGTGTGGCCGGCTCGGTCGGCATGAACTTTGGTTATTCCAGACCCCATGATGGCTACACGCTAACCGGTCTGTCGGAATCCAATGTCACCGCCGGTGTGCAGGGCGGATGGGATAAAAATTTTGATGTGTGGGATACCTTTATCGTGGGTGGATCCCCGGATGTTATTTCCGTGACGCCTGACACGCCCTACAAGACCCTCAATGACCTTATTGAGGCCGCCAAGGCTGAGCCCAACAGTATTAAAGCAGCGGCCAGCGGCGCTGGCTCCATCCACCATCTGAATCTGTTGGCAGTGGAAAACGGTTCCGGTGCCAAGTTCAACTTCATTCCCTACAAGGGGTCGGCTCCCAGTCAAAACGCGGCCATGGCCGGAGAGGTTTCGGTTGTCGTCACCTCCTTGGCCGAGCAACAGCAACTGCTGCGCGGCGGCAAATTAAGAGCCTTGGGCATGCTGATCCCGAATTCATTCAACGTCGAAGGTTTGGGAACGATTCCGTCATCTTTCGATGCCTATCCCGGATTGTCCAAATACCTACCGATTTCCCAGGCCATCGGGTTTGCGGTTCCGGCCGACGTCCCTGATGAGGCTAAAGCAGTCCTTGTGGATGCGTTTAAAAAAGCAATGGCCACCGAAAAAGTGAAAAGCTGGGCCCAGGAGAATTACTACCTGCTCTCGGGTAAAACCGGGGCGGAGTCGAAAGCGGTATTTGACGCGCTCCAATCCAATTTTGCCTGGACGCTTTGGGAACTGAAGGCGGCTAAAGTCAATCCGGCTTCACTGAATATTCCGAAACCCTAATCTAAGGATCTGAAGTGAGCCGGTTGTGCCTCTTTCCCCGGCTCACACATCCTCTAGCCCGAAACAGGAAAGAGATCTAACGTTTGACGTGTTCTAATATTAATGATTCGCTCGCGCAGCCTGGGCGCTCGTGCCGCGCCAGCGAGTGCGCCGCGTGTGGCTCGGTCTTTTTAAATAACAGATCCACTGCAGTCGGACCCTAACTTTAGTCATTTCTAACGAATACATACGGAGCAACTATCATGTTGGAAAAAGAAAAACTCCGCAAGGCGGATGTTTACTCAGGAGCCGTAATATTTCTGTTCGGGCTGTGGATAATTTTGCAGGCGTTTAAAATGCCCATGAAGGACAGCTGGGGGGGGGTTCAGAATGTGTGGTACGTTTCCCCGGCCCTTTTCCCGCTTTTTGTCGGCGTTATGATTATGCTTTTAGGCGCGCTGCTCGCCAGAACGGCCTTGAAAACAATTGGTTTCAAAGAATTTGGCCGCACGGCACGCTGGTTGTTGAGCAAAGCGCTTTTTCAATTTTTAAACTCCTTATCTAATCTACGCTTTTATACTATTGCGGTTTTATTTCTATCGTTTGTTTATTTGAACATACCAAGAATAGATTTCTTTTTATCTGCCTTTCTTTTCCTGGTGGTATTCATCACCTCGTTTTACTTTGATGATGCGGTCTTGCTGAAGAAGCTTTTCTACTTCTACCTGGCGGGGATGATCGTATTTGTCATCTTTTTTGGTGTTGGTTTGCAGGAAAAGTCGAGTCAGATCTTGCCTTTTGCGGGTGATATTCTGGCGATCGGCTTTATTACCGCCTATTGCGCGTATGCATGGATGCTGATTCGAAAAGACCCTGCCTTGCGTAAAAAATACAGGACAGCAATGATCGTGGCCTTTTCAGCTCCATTTCTTGTGGGCATGATCTTTAAATACTTTCTTTTGGTGCCAATGCCGACCGAAGGCCTTTTTGTCACGATACTGGATTATTTCTGGTACATGGAATTCTAGGTATCCAGAATAAAGGAAAAGATATTTCATGGTTTTGATTGAACGCATCGGATTCTTTTTTCAGACGGTGTTTCATCTGGGTTCCGACCCCACGAATGTAGCCATACTTTTTGGCTCGGTTATGTTAGGAATCATGTTCGGCGCGATGCCGGGGCTGACATCAACCCTTGGAGTCGCACTTTTGACCGCCATGACGTACGGCATGGAAACCGCCAGCGCCATGATCTGTCTGTTGGCTATTTATGTGGGCGGAACCTACGGCGGCTCATATTCATCCATTCTAATTAATATTCCCGGGACAGCCGCCTCGGCGGCCACCGCCTTGGACGGATATCCTCTGGCTTGCAAGGGCGAGGGCGGCAGAGCCATTGGGCTGACAACCACATCATCGGCCATCGGCACGATCATCAGCATGCTGTTTCTGGTCAGTATCTCTCCGTTAATATCCTTTTTTGCGCTGCAGTTCACGTCGTTTGAGTTTTTTCTGTTGGCGTTTTTCGGGATTCTCATCAGTGGGACACTGACCAGCCCGGATCTGGTTATCAAGGGCTGGATCTCCGGATTTCTGGGACTGTTTCTGGCCTGCGTCGGCCGTGATCTTTTACAGTTTTATCCCAGATTCACCTTCGGTATATCGGAGCTTGACAGTGGAATCGAAGTTGTGCCCGTATTGATCGGCGCCTTTGGTATTCCCCAGATCATCCAGGTTCTCAAGGAGCGGTTTGAGATCGGTGAAACTCAGAAGTTTCAACGGATTCTACCGGAATTCGCAACCATTGTCAGAAATATTCCCCGAATTGTCAGGTCTGCGCTCATCGGTGTCGGCATCGGTTCCGTCCCGGGAATCGGTGAAGACATTGCCGCATGGGTGTCCTATGGGGCCGCCAAGAACGCCTCCAAACATCCGGAAACGTTTGGAAAAGGAGAAATAAAGGCGGTTCTTTGTACCGAGGTAGCCAACAATGCCTGTGTGGGCGGAGCCATGATCCCGCTTTTAAACCTGGGTATTCCCGGGAGTCCCCCGGCCGCCATGCTGCTCGGAGCGCTTATGCTGCACGGCGTTACACCGGGGCCCATGATCTCCTTTGAGCATCCCAACTTCATTATTGAGGTGGCAGCGATACTATTGCTGGCCTCGCTGACCATGTGGGTGGTCGGGATGCTGATGGCCAAACAGGTGGTCAAGGTGCTGCGGATCCCGCCCCAGCTGTTCATGCCGATTATCGGGGTTTTGTGTATCATTGGCTCCTATGCCCTCGGCATGAATATATACAACCTGTATCTCATGCTGCCGGTGGGTATCATCAGTTATTTTCTAATCGAGATGGGCTATCCCATTGCGCCACTGGTGATCGGTGTTATTCTCGGTCCCATGGCTGACGAGAACCTGCGCCGAGCTCTCATGGTTTCCCAGGGAAGCTTTATACCGATTTTTACGCGTCCGGTAGCGTTGATTCTCCTACTGGTCATCGTGTGGACGGTGGTAAGCCAATTGGCTGTGTTTAGAAATTTCAAGGACAAATTGGTGGCCAAAATACTGCGACGAAAAACACCCGTCATCGTTCTCGATGAACACGACGTGGAAGGGTCCTAGCATCTAGTTCGGCGCATCGTCGGCCTAAAACCGAAAAAATTCGACACGTTTAGCACAACGGCCGCCGCTTTATTGACGCGAAGTCAAGACCGGTATGTACGACCGGTAGAAGTATAGAAACCAGGAGGATCACAATGCTGAAGATGGCAATAATCACGGGATTTTTATCTCAAACCAAGGACCGCTTTCACGAATACAACCGGCCACTCGACCTGGATCAAAGATTTGAATTGATGAGCCAGATTGAAGGGTACGACGGTGTGGAAATTGTATACCCGTATGAAGTCGATGATCCGGTTCAGACCAGAGAAATATTAACTAAACACAATTTGAACATCGCCGCGGTCAACGTCAATGTAAAAGCCGAGCCTGAATTTCGCAACGGCGGGTTGACGTCTCATGACAAAGAGGTTCGAAACAAAGCCGTTCGTTTTATCAAAGAAGCCAAGGATTTTGCCGGGGCAGCAGGGGCGAATAAGGTGACTTGCTGTCCACTGGGAGATGGATACGAATTCGCATTTCAATACGATTACGCCCAAACCTGGAAGTATCTGGTGGAAACATTCGGTGAAGCCGGCACGTATAAAACGGAAATTCCCCTCTTCATCGAATATAAGCCCAGCGAAACCAGAGGACGGTGTTTTGTTGATTCAGCAGCCAAAACCCTTTGTCTGCTCAACGACATTCAGTGCCCGGACATGGGGGTAACCTTAGACTTTGGGCATTCTATATACGGTAACGAGAACCCGGCCGAGGCACTGGTGCTTTTGGCAGAGAGTTCTTACAAATACTACATTCATATCAATGACAACGATGGTAAATGGGATTGGGATTATTTTTGCGGGACAAAACATTATCTGGAATACGTTGAATTTCTTTATTATCTGAAAAAGTACGGATACGAGGACTATCTTACATCCGACACCTCGCCGACTCGCTGGGATATCAGAGGAACTTTCGAAGCAAACAGCCGGATGTCCAATAACATATGGAAGCGGCTGGATCAGCTGGATCGGAGCGAATTTGAGCGACTGTTGTCCCAAGACGATTATCTGCGAACCTGGCAATTCATCGAAAAGAATATTTTTCAACTGAAATAACGTGCGCTAGTAAAATCAGAGTAAAGGAGCAATAGTGGAAATGGATCAACCACCCATGGACATTGAAGACCTCAAAAAAATGGCGGCCACCATTCGCTGCGATATCATTGACATGATATGCACCGCCAAGGCCGGTCATCCGGGAGGATCACTCTCGGCAGCGGATATTGTCACCGCGCTTTACTTCCGCTTGATGCGTGTAGACCCCCAAAATCCCGGCTGGCCGGATCGAGATCGTTTCATTCTATCCAAAGGCCATGCCTGTCCAGTTTGGTATGCTGCTCTGGCCGAGCGCGGCTTTTTCGACAAGTCCCATCTGGGCACGTTGCGCCAGCTCGACAGCATTCTTCAGGGACATCCAACCATGAATAAAACCCCGGGTATCGACATGACGGCCGGTTCTCTGGGGCATGGATTGTCGGCCGGTCTGGGTATGGCGCTCAGCGGCAAATTGCGAAAGAAGCAATACCATGTCTGGGTAATTGTTGGGGATGGAGAATCGCAGGAGGGATCGATCTGGGAGGCTGCCATGGCGGCTGCCAAGTGGAAACTGGACAACCTCACCGCTATTTTGGATTACAACAACCTGCAAAACGATTACGCCGTGGATGAGGTCATGCCTATAGATCCGGTTGCCGACAAGTGGCAGGCTTTCGGCTGGAATGTAATGGAAATCGACGGTCATAATATGGAGCAAGTTGTCGAGGCCCTGGAAGGTGCCAAAACATTCAAGGGGATGCCCACGATGATCATCGCCAACACAGTCAAGGGTAAGGGAGTCTCCTTTATGGAAAACGTATGCGAATGGCATGGCAAGGCTCCCGCGCAGGATGAAGCCGATCAGGCCTTGGAAGAGATCAGGAGGTGTATCCGTGAATAATCATCCATTACCCTATCACTATGTGCGTCCAGACGTCATCTCTCTGTTGACATCAGAAGAGCTGTTTACCAGCGCCCCTCAGCAGCCGACGCGGTACGCCTATGCCGAGGCCATCCTTGAGCTTGGAGAAAGAAACCCCGATGTTGTCGTACTTGACGCCGATGTCTCGAAATCAATCAAGACGAATTTATTTGCTGAAAGGTTTCCGGAGCGCTCATTTAATTTCGGCATTGCCGAGCAGAACATGATGGCGGCCGCAGCAGGCATGGCAACCACCGGTCTCATCCCTTTTGCCACAACCTACGCTGTTTTTGCCAGTATGCGGGCCCTGGATATGGTGCGTAACAGCATTCACTATCCACATCTGAACGTTAAAATCGCCGCCAGCCACGGTGGCATTACACCGGGCCCGGACGGAGTGACCCATCAGGGACAGGAAGATTTGTCAATTATGCGTGCGATCGCCGGTTCTACGATTATTGCCGCTGCAGATCCAACTACCACCAAGCAGGCGGTATGGGCAGCCGCAGAGTATGATGGGCCGGTGTATCTTAGTTTTACCCGCGATCCCGTGCCGGTTCTTTTTGATATGGACTACCCTTTTGAGATTGGTAAGGCCGTTACGCTTCGCGATGGAACCGATGCCACCATCGTCGCTAACCGTGACCTGGTGGTGCAGGCGCTGGTTGCCGCCGAGCATCTAGCCGCAAAGGGATTGAACGTGCGAGTCATCGATTGTCATACTCTTAAACCGCTGGATGGTGAAGCAATTTTGCAAGCGGCTCATGAAACAGGGGCCATTGTTACCGCAGAAAATAATATGTTCTTCGGTGGTTTGGGCAGTGCTGTTGCCGAATTATTGGTAGAGAACTTTCCGATACCAATGAAACGCATCGGCATTCGTGATATTTTTGCCGAATCCGGACCCTATTTGGCATTGCTAAAAAAATACGGCCTGTCAGCAGAGCATATCGCTGAGGCCGTTGAAGACGTACTACGCCGTAAGTCCTGACTAAAATATGCTAAAAGTGGTTCTAACGTTTGCTGTCTTATAGCTTTATCCAGCCTTTTTTACGCGGGATAAAGCCCTCTACACCATAATTTGATCTAATTTCAGGTATTCTTTCTTCACAATCTGATCTTTAAGTTCTAATTGGTACAGACTGTTTTCGATGGCGGATCGGATACCCTGATCGTTTATTTCTTTGGCGATTATTCTTATTTTTACACATTTTTCCCGGTTGACCAAAATGTCATAGCGCATTAATGCAAAGCGTTTGAGCTTCAGGAGCGTATGCAGAATTTTGGGCCTGTATTCCGTTCCCGCATGGCTTCCATTGCCAAATTTCAGATTGAAAAAAGAAAGCGGATTTTTGATACAGGCGTTCAGTTTTGTGAGACTGCTTCTAATTTCAGATAAATTCTGCTTAGACAGGTGCTCCTCGTTTACTCCGAGCTCGTTTAACTGAAATTGCAAATTATCGAAAATTTCATCTCGTGTTTGACGATTTTCAAGGTTTGCTTCGGCTCGGCGTAGCAATTCAAATGTTCTTCCCACGGTGCGCCCTCCTTAATTTTTGTGCTCTAGCAGCTGACGAGGTGTCAAATTCGGTCGTCTCCTTTTTGAATATATTTATGGACGGAAACCAACTCTGATGGATTAAATAATCCTCGATCACTCTTTGCGATACATCGCAGGCGTCGGCTGCTGTAACATCGATAAATATACCGTATTCATCCAAGAAAATAGAAAATCCGAAGTTCACGTCGATCATCAGTTCATAGGCAACCTCTCTGTTTAAAACGACCATTTTCCCGCCTCTGCATTCAATTTCATCGTAAAATGTGAGATCGAAAACAGCCGTCAATACCTTTCTAGCCGAGTCCATTTCAGCAGCATCGAACATATTCCGAATGAGCGTCAATTCAAATTGCCTGATCACATCGGTATTTAAAACATGAGATGGTGCAGCTTGGCTATTCCGGCAAGCGCGGGGTTGCTTGTTTTTATGCAAAAAATTTTTTAGATCTCCCTGCCGGTTCAGCAAAATGGGCAAAATGGCTTTGGATTTAAAATTGAGGCGATAGAAAAATTGATTCTCAGCGACTAATAGCTCTCCATCGGTATATTTAAGATAGTCATGCAAAACCAAAAAATATTTGTATTTAATAATATGTTGTATTGCTCCGGGTTTTAGATTTAGTACAATTTGTTTGGCGATCGGTTGCAGCAGTTTGTATTGTTCAAACCGACCGAGAAGGTCATCCGGAATTTCACTACGCACGCCCTTCCCGCGAGCATCCTGGATTGTTTCAGGATTTTTCGACTGTGGATTGTTCGGATGACCCGGCCTGATCATTCTAAACGCAGGATCATCCAAAGCACCCGTATTATATTCCCCCGGTCTATCTTTAGTCTTAAAATATTTTTCTAAGGCTTCAAATGTTTTGCCCATTTTTGGTCTAAAAAAATCTCGATTCCGTTGCAATTATTTTTGCCTCGGATGAGTAATCGTCTGTCGCGGTTGTCTCTTCTTCCTGATTCTCCGCGGATTCTTCCTTTTGTCCGGGGCCGAGATAGTTACCAGCCCGGTCGATCAACAGATTGAATAGTAGCTGAGCATCATATTCCAACTTGTAGGCAACACTGTTTTCGTAAGCGACAATGCTTCCTTGTTTAAATTTTGGATTGCCGTTAATACTCAGTCTGAATTCCTTTTCAAAAAGCTCGTGCAGGGTATCATTTTCCAGGGATGCTGCTATTACGGAGATAATTTCCCTCTCACAGCCTTTTATGAAATCGGATTCCATGAGATTCACCTGGCCGCTGCCGCTTTCAACGTTACCGGTGGCGCCGTTGTCAGAATCGGTGATGCCCAAATAATTACCGCCCCTATCGATCAACAAGGCAAACGCAACCTGCACCTCAAATCCAAGTTGTAATGCAATCTGCTCGTTGTAAACAACGATATCCCCGTCTTTGCAATCCGTACTCGTAATTGATGTCAAATTATACTGATCCTTGAATACCTTCCCGATATTATCTGAGTTAAATGTAGACTTGATTGACGTGATGAATACGTCTTCTTCTTTCGTAATTATTCCTGGGTTAAGAATTCTCATTTTTGTTCACCTCCTGATTTTTATGTCTAGATCTAGTGATTCTTATAAAATGCGGTTATCCTAAAAGCTCAGGTAAGTCACATCGGGGTTGACGGTCACCCGCGTGGCGGCGGTGTGAAACTCGCCCATAAGGGAGCGTAACAGCAAACAGGGCCTCAAGATCAATACACGAGTGATGAATATACGCGCGTTGTGCTCTAGTGTACCTGTGTCATGCGGTTTGATGTAACGCTCCCTTATGTCCTCAGACAGTCACCCATCCGCCAAGCGGATTACCGTCAACGCCTATTCCAAGAGACGTCTATTGGGCTTTGTAGATAACCGGATTATAGAGTAAGAGTATTCTGTCTGATTATGAATGCAAATTTCTTACCAAATATTTCAAACGGTTATTTGGTCGCCGGCAGCCCAGGGGAACGGCGCTACATGGCGAGCGAGTTGGGGAAATGACGCTGATAGGAATTACGGCAGCAGATCGCCTCCGTTGCGTTCAATTACAAAATATCACATTAAAACAGTTGGTTAAAACCTAATAGCTATTTTACAGAGAGTGCTTGCATCGATTATTAGGATTATTGTATGTTATTTTTTCCAATAAAAAATGTAAAAAATTTCATACAATTATTTTTATCGATGATTATTCTATTATACTATAGTATACGTAATTTCCACAAAAAGATACCAAGCTTTCAAAATTTTTGCCTTCATCATAACAAACCACAATTGGATGGAACCCCGGGGAGCCATAAATTACATCAATTTAAAATGAGGCAAAATGATAAAGGTGAAATCTAGACAAGGGGTAGCCGTAGCATTTTGGACTCTATTCGGCAGTGTCTTTTTGTACACTAATATGCAAAAATTCGCTTGACTTTAGAAGGTGAGGCCTATTTAAGTTTGATTCAATAGTTAATTTCGATAAATAAGTCCGGAGAAAAGGCCGACTAACACTCATCGACGTTGCCAATGAGTTCGGAGTATAAACGAAAGGAGTAAATGTGAAAAAAATCATCGTTGTTGGCGTTGGCGCCCAAGGAAGTACAATTGCAAAACGTATGGATACACATCCGGGTGTATCTGAAATTATTTGTGCGGACTACGATATCCATGCAGCAAGAAAGCTGAGCGGTTCTTTGAAAAAGTCAAAAGCCATGCAGCTTGACGCCCGGGATGTGAAAAAGGTGATATGGGCTGCTGAAGGATGTGACCTGGTTGTGAATGGTCTGCCTCTGCAGTTCGATCTGATTATTATGGAGGCTGCTTTGGCGGTGAATGCGTCCTATATGGATATGGCCGGTCCCATGGAAGAAATCGGGTTTGTCGAAAGCTATCAGCTGCTTTTTTCCGAATGGTATGAAAAATTCAAGGCCAAAGAACTTACGGCGCTCGTCGGATGCGGGTCGTCGCCTGGTCTGGCAAATCTTATCGCAAGGGAATCCGTTGATAAGCTGGATACCTGTGATAGCATTGGTATTTATATATATGAGGGTGTCTGGGCAAAGCAGTTTACACCCTTTTGGTGGTCGCCGGAAGTGGCCTTCGGGGACATGGCCTATAATACCTTTCGGTGTGAGAATGGAACCATCGTAGCAGACAAACCGTTTAGTCGGCCTTTAATGATGCAGTTCAGGGGAATCGATCAAGAGATCTATATGGTCGATCATGAACATGATGAGCCGGTGACCATGGGGCTGCTGGCAGATAAAGTGCTCAAGGGCGTCAAGAACGTAGAGTTCAAATACGGTGGACCGCATGTTGTATTATCCGAATCACTGTATAACATGGGGCTGCTGTCCAATAATCCGGTGACGGTTAACGGTGCAGAGATCATCCCAAGAGATGTGGTGTTAAAATTGTGCCCGCCGGCACCAAAATTTTCGGATGAAATCAAGGCTATTCTTGATCAAGGACTGGTCACGGAAGAAGGTGCATTTCTGGTTCGGGTAGAGGGCCACAAACAAGACAAGCCCATGAGGATTGACTGCTATGTCAATGCACCGGGTTTGATGGACGCGTTTAAGAAATCCAGCTTAACCCATGAGACATATTTGACGGGCCAGTGCGCTGCGGTTTTCGTTGAAATGATGGTGGATGATGCCTTCACGGAAAAAGGGTTGTATGTCCCGGAGCAGCTTGATAGAGATGCCCGCCATTATTGCTTCCAGAAGCTCGCCGGACTGGACATCACCGTTGATGAAATCATAATAAAAAGGATCGCCTGATAAAATGAATGCATTTTAATATGATCCGGTTTATACATGATATTGTGTTATTTTATACTTGACATACTATATGTGGAACATTATACATGATTGCCGTAGTGAATCATACGCATTAAATCGACGTGCGGCGTCGGTGGCAGAACAGTTCGGTCGATAAGGATATGAAATCGTTGCCCGCGTTCCACAAGAGGCTGTCTCATGAGGAAATGTCTCGCGGAGATACCATACAAATGAAAGTTGAGAATCTATACGGTGCGTTTTCAAACGCCCTCGATATGATTGTTAACAGTGAGGCTCCTATGTTTGAAAAGATTACTAACGCATTTCAACGCTACTTAGTGCAGTTGGATGCCGACACCCTGCCGGAAGAAATTAAGCCACGATTTCTGGCACTCAAGCAAAGATTTAACACGAATGAGCCTATTTTTGAATTGGATGAAGCCCTGAATATTGCTTGTGAAATTATCGATATGGCTGATGTAATTAGAATAACCCAGTATAATCTGGAGACCGAAAAGGAGAGGAGAACAGGCGCAGCCAACCGTCGAAAAGGTTATAATAATATAGCAAATAACAGACGCAGCGGTCTGGTTGATAGACGAAAAAAGCAGGTTCAAGACAGCATCGTAAGATAACAACTGATGGCTTACTGCAGGGGGGGAGAATGGTTTGAGGATTTGACCAGTTGTTGGAGACGCTCAAGTAACTGGCGGGCCGCTGTATTGTCAGGATCGATGCGCAGTACCTCGGAGAAATGATGTATGGCTTTGTTGAGCTCACCTCGGCGGGCCAAGACCATACCCAATCTGAAGTGTGCTTTGGTATAGTCCGGTTTTAGCCGGATTGCCTCTGTGTAGTGATCTTCCGCTTCCTGAACTTTTCCCTGACGTAACAATACACCGGCAAGATTGTAGTGTGTCTTGGCCGAGGCGGGCTGCAGGCGAAGCGCTTCGGAAAAGTGATCCAGCGCCTCTTCCGGACGGTTCTGAATTGCAAACACAATTCCGAGGTTGTTATGCGCCTTGGCATAGCGGGGCAGTAACCGCAACGCTTCATTGAAATGTTGTATGGCTTCCTGGAATTTACGTTGACGCGCCAAGGCCTCGCCAAGATTATTGTGCGCGTCGGCCGACCTGGGTTGCAGACGCAAGGCTTCATTATAGTGGTATATCGCTTCATCATACCGTCCCTGCTCGGCCAAAGCGACCCCCATGTTACTATGAGCACTAGCAGAGGCGGGCTCCAGCCGTATGGCTTCGGTATAGTGCGGCATGGCATCTTGGAACTTGCCCTGACGCGCCAGCGCATTGGCGAGGTTCATATGTGCTTTGCCAAATTCCGGTTCTAGTCGCAATGCTTCGATATAATGACGTATAGCCTCATCGTGCTCTCCCTGTTCAACCAGGGCAAAACCCAGATTATTATGGGCCAGGAAACTATTGGAGTTGATCTGCAGGGCGTGTTTGAAGAACGTTGGTGTATCATACCAGTACGGAATTTGCCATGTACTGCGGAGTAGAAAAAGCCCCAATACAAGTGCGCCACCTATAGCCGCGATGCGTTTCTTAGGCCGTGTCAATACCCAGGCCATGGCAAGCGCTGGACCCAACATGGCCAGGTAGACATAACGGTCTGCCACCGTCGAATAGCGCTGAAAGTTGAAAGAAATCAGTCCCAAAACCGGCAGCAGGCTGGCAACAAATATCCCGGCCGATGCGAAAAGCCACGGCAGTCGATTCCGTTTTACGTATATTCCTATGGCAAGGAGCAACGGCACCAGTCCGGTAAGCAGCAGCCAACCGTGCTCCATCATAAACTCGGGAGATCGCCCATAATCCGGTCCAAGGCGGATGGGCAGAACCAGTTTGTAGAGATAAAATGCAATCGCATCGCCCGCTATCAACGGACGTGCCCACAGGGGTGGCTCGTAAACGAAACCGGCAGAAGGCTGCACCCATCGGGTCAGCAGACCACATGCCACGGCGATCAGAAGCCACACCCACAAACCGGCTAAATGCTCACGCCACGAGTGCCGCCAGCCCCATGCAGTCAGCGGCCACAACACCACCGGCACCACAACGGCTGTCGGTTTTGCCAAGAGTGCCAAGGTGAATGCTCCTGTAGCGATCCCGTAATGCAACGCGGAGCGCGAGGGCTTGCTTTGCTCCGCTTTTGCATCCACATACCTCATATAGTGCCACACAGCCACAAGCGACAGCAGGCCGCATAGTACATCCTTCATGCCCGCCACCCAAGCCACAGGTTCAATTTGAAGAGGGTGAATAGCAAACAACAGGGCTCCACCGCAGGCCGCCCACGTCAATGGTAATGAATCGACCGCAATCGTCTGTTGAACCAGCTTTTGTTGCGTGCGCTTCAGGAGAAACAACGCGATGCGCCATACTATCAGTGAGCTCAGCAAGTGGAGAAACAAATTCAGGCTATGAAAAATCCGTGGATCGGGAGTAACTCCAGCGGCTGAGGCCGCTGTCAGCAATGAAGGCGCCCAAGCTGCCGATGCATAGACCGTATATGTTAACGGAATATAGAGACTTTCATAGGGGTAACGCCAGAAGCGCAGCAGATTGTCAAGAGACGCTGCCTGAAGATACGGATTGTTATAAACATCTACCGAATCATCCCATGCCAGAAACTGGTGGCCGAATACGGGCCAGAAAACGATCCCTATGGCAAGGACTATGAGTATCCTTGGAAAAAGCTCTGCCCATAGTGCACCGCGACGGGTTTGATGCCGGTCGCGTGCGCCAGTATCATGGCCTGCCTTATTGTTAATCGTCTCTGTTTTTGCTCGCACGGCTTTCATGAACTTCCGTCTCTCAACATATGGTGATTCGGGATCGAAACAGACCATAAATAGTAACATTTGTCAAGATGTGATATCCGCTTTGAATATCTATAAAATCTATAATAATTGTAATTTATTCAATTGCTCTTATTATCGGTTTTAAAAATTTATACATTTATAATAATAAGTTAAAAAATTATCAACACTATATTAAAAAATTATTGACAAACAATAAAAATGTAATTTACTATAAATTCTATAAAATCTGAAAAAAGGAGATCGCTATGGAGAACGTACTTACCGTTTTTAAAGCCAGCCAGTACTGCAATGTTTCTCCCAAAACCATCATTAACTGGATCGATTCCGGCCATATCAAAGCATACAAAACTGTGGGTGGGCATCGCCGTATTAACAAGGTCGATCTTGAAGTTTTCATGACCAAGCAGGGAATTCCGATTCCAAAAGAAGAATCGGTGGAGACAAAAAAGAAGATCCTGGTTGTGGACGATGACCCCATCATCGTTGAAACGATTGTTCAGGCACTGGAAGAAGATGAATTTGATTATGAGGTGATTTCCGCGTCTGATGGCTTTGAGGCTGGACTTCAAGTCACCCACTTTGCACCGCACCTGCTGATTCTCGATATCATGATGCCGGACATCAAAGGGTACGACGTATGTCGCAAAATCAAAGAGAATCCTGATACACGAGATACCAAAATAATCGTGCTGTCCGCATATCTGGACGAAGAAAAATTCAAGAAGATGAAAGACCATGGTGCGGACGCCTGTTTTTCGAAGCCGTTTCCGTTGCCTCAGTTGAAGGAAGAAGTGGCTCGACTACTGGAACTTCGCTAGAGGATTCAAATCCTTAACCTGAGTAGGAGGCTCGAATGAAGCTAAAAGAAGCTCTGAATAAAAAGAAATTTGTGGTCACATCAGAAGTCCAGGCGCCGATTGATCAGGAACCCGAAGATCTGGTTGAAACCTTAAGTCGGGTTCGGGGACGTGTTGACGGGGTGTCATTATCTGAGGTGGATTTTGAGGGAATCGTCGGTGATACGATTAAGACCTGCCAATTGCTAAACCAAAACCAGCTCGAACCGATATACCAGACCACCACACGGGATAAGAATCGGCTACAGCTGGAAAATGATCTCATCAATGCCCATGAAGCCGGCATTGATAATTTGCTGGTCTTTACCGAGGATTACCGCATCACCGGTGACAGTCTGCAGGAGATGATGTTTTTCCATGTGGATGCCGGTAAATTACAGTCGGTGCTTGAACACATTCGAGAAGGGCATACCGTTGAGGGTGATACGCTTGAGCGCAAGGCCGAATTTTTGTTGGGTTCTGGTGTCGAATCTGCATGGGGAAAAAATGTTCCTGATTTAGAAATGAAAGAAATGGAGGAAATGATTAAAATCGGCACCGGCTATTTTTTAACAACACCGATTTTCGATGTCGATCAATTTGCAAGATTCTTAAAACGAACAGACACTTTCGGCGTACCGGTAATTGCAGAAGTCATGATTCTGCGAACTGCCGGCATGGCCCGATTCCTGAATCGCCATTTAAAGTCCGGCCTGGTCCCTGAATGGATTGTCCAGAAATTGGCACACGCGCCGGACAAACAAAAAGCCAGCATTGAAATTTTTACCGATATTGTCACCGCGCTCAAAGATCTGTGCCAAGGGGTTCACATTATCACGATTGGCGGTGAAGAAAAGCTCAAAAACTATCTGGATGCGGCAAAATTGAAATGAACCTAAGCTGTTCCGCTCGCCAGTTGAGCCTCTATGAATTCGCAAATCAACGGCTTACGGCGTAACCGATCAACTGGCAGATCTACCGTAGAAAAGGAGTCTATCCCTTGGATACTATCGCGTTGTCTATCGACGGCAAGAAAATCTTATGTCCCTCCGGTACCAGCATTCTGGAAGCTGCCGAGCAAAATAAAATTCAAATTCCCAAGCTTTGCTACCATCCGGATCTCAAACCCTTTGGTGCCTGTCGTCTGTGCCTGGTCGAAGACGAGAAAACCGGACGGCTCATGGCATCCTGTGTTACCCCGGCAGCCCAGGATATGCTTCTTCAAACTGCCAGCCCCCGCATTGTCAAGCATCGACGTAATATTGTCCGCCTGATGATAGCAGAACATCCGGAATCCTGCATTGTCTGCAGCAAGGGGAACCGATGTCAGCTGCGTCAGGCCGCGGCTGATTTGGGGGTCGGTGAACCGAATCTTTACCACATGCCCAATTACAAGCCCTTTGAAGAGGCTAATCCCTTTATTATCAGGGATCTGAGCAAGTGTATTCTCTGCGGTAAATGCATCCGCGCAGACCACGAACTGGTTGTGGTCGGCGCCATCGATTATAACCACCGGGGGTTTGGCTCACGTCCCGCGACCGCCCGTGAATTGGCACTGGAACAGTCCAATTGCACGTTTTGCGGAACCTGTGTGAGCATGTGTCCGACCGGTGCTCTGTCCGCTAAAAATAGCCGCTATGTCGGCAGTCCGGAGCGGGAATCGGTTTCAATTTGCGGATTCTGCTCCGTCGGCTGCCGCCTGGCCGTGGGTGCCGCTAACGGCCGCATCACGGACGTAAATCCGGCCCACCAATCGGAAAGTGTAAATGGAGCTACGTTGTGTGTTCGAGGGCACTTTGCCCATGATTTTTTGAACTCCTCCGATCGCCTGGTCAGTCCCGTGCTGCGCTGCAGCAGCGACGATGGCGAACAGGGTTTGGCTCCGGCATCATGGGATGAAGCCCTGGAGCAGGTGTCAAATCGCTTAATGGAAATCAAGCATGAAAACGGCCCGCAAAGCATCGCCTTTCTGGGTTCATCCAAATGCTCCAACGAAGAAAATTACCTTTTGCAGAAAATCGCCCGGGTTCTAATTGGCACGAATAACATTGACAATGGGGGATACATTTTCGGGCAATCCCGGTTGAAGGTATTCGATGACAAGACGGATGGCGGGTATCGTAAAAATCAGCTTGCCGATTTTGAGAAAGCGGAAGTCATTTTAGTTCTGGGCGCAGACCCCAACCATTCCGTTCCGGTGGTCAGCTATTATCTAAAAAGAGCCGTAAGGCGCGGCATCCCGCTGATCGCTGTCGATCCCCGTAAAACGGAATTGACAAACTTTTCGACCATTTGGCTCCCCATCAAACCCCAAACCGATCTCGAGTTGATAAACGGTTTTACTGCGATGCTCCATGAAAAGGAAGCGTATGATCCAAAATTTATAGACAGGTATACCGAAGGCTTTAGCCTTTTTCGGTATGGATTGTCATCGCTTAGCATTGATAGGGTCAGTCGCGTGACAAACCTGGACCTATCAGAAATAAAGAAGACCGTTGAGATGCTGAAAGGGAAAAAAATTGCTATCGTCGTTGGCCATGGGGTCATCCAGCAAAAACATGGGGAGCATGCACTGGGCGCCATACTCAATCTATCTATGATGACCGGAAGCCTTGGTCGTGTCGGAGCTGGGATTTATATTATTGCCAAAGAAAATAATCAATTTGGGGCAATGGACATGGGAGCGGCCCCGAATCTTCTTCCCGGTCGTCGGCCGCTTGAAAATGATGCCGCCAGGAAAGAATGGGAGAAGAACTGGAAAACCATACTTTCCCCAGACCCCGGACTTAATACGGTACGGATGATCGAAGCGGCCGAGAGGGGCAATTTGAAGGCACTGTACATCATGGGTGAAAATCCCCTGCGCGCCTTACCCGAACCCGACAGGCTGAAAAAAGCCCTCAAAAATTTGGAATTTCTCGTTGTGCAGGATATTCTCAATTGTGAAACGGCAAAAATTGCAGATGTAATCTTGCCGGGTTCATCCATAAGCGAAAAGGAAGGGTCAGTTACAAATTTAGAAGGTAGAATCCAATCTTTTCATCCCGTGGTGTCACCCCCTGGCAAAGCCAAGCCGGATTGGGAAATTCTCGACCTTCTGGCGGCCAAACTGGGCAACAGCAGTCCCTATGGGTCCTTAGAAGAAATTAGAAGAGAAATCCGAAAACTTGTACCGATGTACGCGGCGCTCAACGGTGACGATCAGGATTGGATAACCATCACCAGCGCGAAAGCCCTTTTTAAATCTAACGGTAAAGACGGGTTAATCTCTTTTTATCCGGTGGTTTCCACCGAAGAAGCCTCAGCCGATGATGACTATCCGTTTACGGCAATTATCGGAACGTTAAGATATCATCTGGGGAGCGGTACACGGACACGGGCATCGGAACGAATTCAAGGTTATGATTTAGCGGGCAAAATAGAAATCTCACCGGAAGACGGGGTACATCTCGGCGTAAATGACGATGACACCGTCACTGTCCGCTCGCGATTTGGTTCCATAACCAGAGAGGTTCGTTTCAAGGAGGGTTTAGGATCGCGTCAAATTTTTGTGCCTACCGGGTATCATGATAATGATGCCATGACTCTCTTCCAACTCTGCGACATGACAACGCCGGGCTCATCCGGATGGAAAACGTGTCAGGTTCAAATAGAAAAAGTATAAAAAAGGAATGCGTAAATGAAACCACCAGAAATCGATTTGGGCAAACTCGATGCGATCATTGATCAACATCAACACGAAAAATGGGGGCTCATTCCGCTGCTGCAGGATGTGCAGGAAGAATTCGGCTACATTCCTCCGGAGACTATTGAACCGATCGCCGCCGCACTGAACCTGTTTCCGTCCCAGGTCCAGGGAGTCATTACGTTTTATGCCGGGTTCTCATTGAAACCCAAAGGCAAATATGTGTGCAAGGTTTGCCGGGGTACGGCATGTCATGTCAAGGGCGGACGCAGCATTTTGAAATTAATGAAGCAGAAGCTTGACCTGCAGGAAGGCGAAACCAGTGAAGATTACCAGTTTACCCTTGAGACCGTAGCATGTCTGGGCGCTTGTTTTCTGGCACCGACCATGATGATCAATCGCGACTATTTCGGTAAACTTTCCCCACCCAAAGTGACCAGCGTCCTGGGAGAGTATCGGAAAAAATAAGGAAGAGAGTAAAAAAATGGAGAAACTGTCATCCATCGGACAGCTGGAGTGGCTTCGCAACAAGATAATATCCCGGAGAGAAGAGGGCATCATTGAGGTGCATGTGTGTATGACAGGCTGCCGCGCATATGGTGCTGCCGGAGTTCTTGAGGCCTTAAACGACGAAGTTAAAGGCCAGGGCCTCACTCGACAGGTGGAGATCCGGGCCACCGGCTGCCACGGTTTCTGTGCCAAAGCCCCGGTTATGGCTATTGAGCCCCTGGGGGTGCAGTATCAAGAAGTAACGCCGGATGACGCCGCTGAGATCGTCGCCCAGACGTTAAAACGCAACCAGCTGATCGACCGTCTGGCCTATCGTTTACCCAAAACGTTTCAGCCGATTTTTTACCGCAGTCAGATCCCATTTTACGCAAAACAGGAGCGCCGGGTGTTGTCCAACTGCGGCCGAATTGATCCCACCAACATCGAACATTATATTGCGGCCGGTGGCTATCAGGCATTCGTCAAAGCACTGTCTAAATGGACGCCCGAGCGGGTCATCGATGAGGTGCAATCGGCAAAGCTCAGGGGCCGCGGGGGAGCAGGATTTCCTACCGGGCTCAAATGGAAATTTGCGCGAGAGTCCAAGGGCCGACCGAAATACGTGGTATGCAACGCTGATGAAGGTGACCCCGGTGCATTTATGGATCGCGCTATTTTGGAAGGCGATCCTCATGCGGTCCTGGAAGGTATGCTGCTCGGTGCCTACGCCATGGGAAGCGAATACGGTTACATCTATGTCCGGGAGGAATATCCCATCGCGGTAGATCATCTGACCATTGCCATCGAACAGGCCAATGAACTTGGACTTCTGGGCGAAAGCATACTCGGCACCGGTTTTAACTTCGACCTTTCGCTGAGATTAGGTGCCGGTGCATTTGTATGCGGTGAAGAAACGGCCCTAATGGCATCCATTGAGGGCCAACGCGGCATGCCGCGGGCCCGACCACCGTTTCCAGCCCAGGCGGGTATTGACGGCAAGCCTACGAATATCAATAACGTGGAAACCTGGGCCAATGTTCCGCTGATCATTAAAAACGGGGCAGGCTGGTACGGCGAGGTCGGAACCGAAGACAGCAAGGGGACCAAAATATTTTCCCTGGCCGGCAAGGTTAACAATACCGGCCTGGTGGAAGTGCCCATCGGCTCAACCGTCAAAGACGTAATTTTCGATATCGGCGGCGGCATACCCAAAGGCCGGGCCTTTAAAGCCGTCCAGATGGGGGGACCCGCCGGCGGCTGTGTGCCCGCTCAGTTTTTGAATTTGGAAATCGATTACGATACCGTTCAACGGGTGGGCGCCATTATGGGATCGGGCGGCATGGTGGTCATGGATGAAAACAACTGTATGGTAGAAATTGCCCGGTTCTTCTTGAGTTTTACTCAGTCTGAATCCTGCGGAAAATGTGCTCCCTGCCGACTGGGCACCACCCAGCTATTGGAGATCCTCACGCGCATAACACGCGGCGAAGGTCGCATGGAAGATATCGACACCATCCGGGAACTGGGGGAGACAATGACTGAGGCATCCCTGTGCGGCCTTGGGCAGGCCTGCTCCAAACCGGCCATCTCCACGCTTAAATACTTCCTCAAAGAATACGAGGATCACGTTAGGGAGCATCGCTGTGCCGGCGCGGTATGCGACTCTATGGTCATCTCCGCCTGCCAGCATGCCTGCCCGGCAGGCATTGATGTACCCAATTATGTGGCAGCCGTAGCTGAAGGTGATTATGAAAAATCTGTCGAAATTATTCGTGAACGCAATCCGTTTCCGGCCGTCTGCGGCCGCATCTGCATTCATCCCTGCGAATATAAGTGCCGGCGAGGAGAACTTGACCAGCCGGTAGCGATACGCGCCCTTAAGCGTTTGGCCTCCGATTGGTATTATAACCATATCGGTCCTCAAAGAAATCCGTTCCCGGTGACTCGTGAGGAAAAGGTCGCCATCGTCGGTGCCGGTCCGGCCGGGTTAACGTGCGCTTACTTTCTGGCTAAAATGGGCTACCAGACCACGGTGTTCGAAGCACAGTCCATGGCGGGCGGCATGCTCGGCATTGCCGTCCCTGAATTCCGACTGCCGCGCCAGGTAATTGAAGATGAGATTCAGTACATTCAAAATCGCGGGGTCGAAATCCGCTACAATTCACCCATTGATGCCAAACACACCTTTAACGACTTACTCAACGAAGGTTACAGCGCTGTGTTTATTGCCGCCGGTGCTCAGGCCAGCAAACGCATCGGCATTCCCGGTGAAGAAGAAGATCTCGACGGTCTTTACTACGGTCTGGAATTTTTGAGCCAGGTTCGCGCTGGCGAAAAGATGCCGCTTAGCGGCAAGACAGTTGTCATCGGCGGCGGAAACGTTGCCGTTGATGTAGCCCGCACCGCACTCAGATCCGGTGCCCAGGACGTGCATATATTCTGTCTGGAGCCCAGAGACGAGATGCCGGCCTGGGAAAAAGATGTCGATGAAGCGATCGACGAGGGTGTCGTCATTAACTCTGAGGCGTCGCCGAGCAAAATCACCCAGGAAAACGGGCGGGTGACTGGAGTCGAATTTACCCGCTGTGTCTGTGTATTTGACGACGAGGGCTGCTTCAACCCAACCTGCGATCTTGACGACACCCAGTTTGTGAATGCCGACAACGTGATTATCTCCATCGGCCAGGCAGCCGACATGTCTTTTCTCGACGCCGATAGCCAGCTGGAGCGTGAACTATGGGGAACACTGGTAGTCGACGGCAACACGCTTGCCACCAATGTACCCGGGGTGTTTGCCGGCGGTGACTTCACTACCGGCCCCACCTTTGCTATCCGTGCCATCGCTTCCGGAAGACGCGCTGCCATTGCGATTAACAAGTACCTATCCGCTGACGATAGCCCGGTGTATATCCCGGATGAGAAGTCCGTCCGTCACACGGCTGCGGGATTGGCGCTTGATGAGGAAAGCACGGAGGACAAACCTCGAGTCGAGGTCGCTTTCGAAGACGCCGGGCAACGTATAAAAGATTTCCGTGAAGTTGAAAAAGGATTTAACGAGGAGGAAGGCCGCCGCGAGGCGATGCGCTGCCTCCGCTGCGATCTGGAAAAAGAGGAGAATGCGGTATGATTCGATCCATCACACAAAAAAAGCCGGAAGAAGAAATTGAGCGACTGCTGAAGAGATTAAATCGGGTTTTCATCATAGGCTGCGGAACCTGTGTGACCCTCACACGCACCGGAGGTGAGCCTGAAGTAAGGGAAATGAAGAAACGTCTTGCCGAAAAAGGCAAATTGGTAACCGGGAACACTGTAGTGCCGGTTGCCTGCGACAATCTGACCCGGGAATTTTTAAGTGATTTCGGTGAGCAGATCGATCAGGCTGATACGTTGTTGATCATGACCTGTGCTTTCGGCGTGCAATCTATTGCGCGGCAGCTGAAAAAAATGGTGATCCCGGCTTTGGATACACTGTTTATCGGCAAAGAAACGTCTTTTGGGACATTTGACGAAATTTGCACCCAGTGCGGAACCTGCATTATCGGAGAGACCGGTGGCATCTGCCCGGTAACAAACTGCCACAAGGGATTAGTCAATGGCCCGTGCGGGGGCACCAATCACGGCAAATGCGAAATCGACGTCAACAAAGACTGTGTTTGGACCTTGATTTACAACCGGCTCAATGAGCTTGGGCGACTCGAGTCCATGAGAAAATATCAGAAACCCCGCAATCATTTGGGTGAGCCCAAGCCGGGTAAAATCAAGCTGACAGCAGCTTGATTTTAGTTACAAGAGTTAGCATAAAGCGTTGTATTGCGCGGGGTTGCCTGAAAAATGTACCCAACGAAAACTATAATTTTGTGCTTTTGCGTTTTCGTGATTACCAATTAAATTCGAAGAGGGATAACCATATGCCTACTCCATTCAAAGAAGCTTTAGAATCACTTTTGAAAGACAAAGTCGATGCCCTGAACGTTACCGATCATCAAAGTTCGGTCATGCGATATCCGTCACTGGGAGGCGCCATGCTGGTCAAGGATTTGGGCGGAGAAGTCATTTTACAGATGACGTGCCGAGATCGAAATCGCTTGGCCCTTCAGGCGGATCTTCTCTTTGCCTCTTCCAGGGGAATACAAAATGTTCTCTGTCTCACCGGCGATTCCGTAATTCTGGGGGATCATAAAGAGGCCAAAAGTGTTTTTGACCTGGATTCCAGCCAGTTGTTGAAAACGGTGCGAACATTGGAAAACGGTAAAGACCTTGGCGGCAATGACCTGGATGGTGGGGTGTCGTTCTGTGCCGGTGCCATTGTTACTCCGGAAGCCGATCCTCTTGAACCCCAGCTGATCAAATTTGAAAAAAAGATTGATGCCGGTGCCGAATTCATCCAGACCCAGGCGGTGTATGACTTGGACAAATTTGAAGAATTCATGGACTATGCCCGGCAGTTCAATGCTAAAATTCTGGCAGGAATTATACTGTTAACCTCCGCACCCATGGCTCGTTTCATGAATAAAAATATCGCCGGTGTCTTTGTTCCCCAGGAACTGATCGATGAAATAGCGTCCGCTCCCAAAGGACAGGCGATAAAAAAAGGCATTGAAATCACCGGTCGGATGATCCGTCGCATCCATGAAGAGAAAATGTGCGATGGCGTGCACATCATGGCCATCGGCAAAGAGGAATTGGTGCCGGATATTATGGCAGCGGCTGGATTGCTCTGATATTGGGCTTATCTTCAGTCGCAACTGAACGATTGGGTGAAATCCATCAACGCTGTTCCCATGTCTATCTTAAAAAAAGGATAGCGTTTTCCTTCAAACCATTGCAAAATATTTCCGCTCCAGGTCAGTTTGTCCACAGACCGAGTTTCACCATAAAAATAAATATACCGATTGTGGGTATCGGCGACATGCTTCTTTTGGCCCGGACCCACGTTAAACCAGCCCCGGGTTTGCCAGGTTTCCGGTTGATTTCTACCGGCCAGATAGTAGACGATAATGTCGATAGGTTGATGGCAATTATTCTTAACGAAAACTTTGGGGTAATCCTTATCCGGTGACGTGCTACGTTCCAATTCGGTGTTGATCTGGAACAGAATTTCAGCGGCCGTGGCTTTGTCTTTGATGACGTGATCTTTAACGGCATTCACAGAGACTTTGGTTGTGGTGGAAGTAATCGGTTTCATGGTGATCGTAATGTCAAGCTCATCCGTTGAAGCTGTCATCTCGGTTTCGGAATCCACATGGTTCAATGAATGATATTGAATGTCCATTTTCTTTAACGCACTTTGAGTCGCCGCCGTGACCTGTCTGACATTGCCGATGAAGGTTTTTTTGGGAACATTGGCAGTGGTGTATCGATAATATTCCCCTCCTCCGGCAATGGTCCCCGGTACCACCACCTCGGCGCAGCCAGCGAATAGCCAAATGCAGCTGATGAGACTGATTCCTGCTGTAAGTTGCCTGATTGTACCCATTTCTGACTCAGATTGCGCGTCTGTTAGACACCGCCTGACCAATTCATGTCCGGCAAACGTTTCGGTCAACCCCCAATGCTTTGAACAAGCAAGCTTAAATTCTTTACAGCGAATTCAATTTTGTGTTAATTTTCTTTCGCATTCGCTATGTTTTCGGTGCTAATAATCTCACTATATAGAGTAAAAATTTTTGATTGGCAACCATGCATCGCTTTGTGATTATCGGACCGGGCTACATTAGCCGGCGGTATGTTGAGAGAATCTCGACCATGCAGCATGCTTCCGTTGCAGCCGTCGTCGGCAGAAACGTTGATAGAACGCGACGGTATGCCAAGCAGCACGGGATACCTATTTACGGCACCGATTTACAGACCGTTGTTAATGAAATCCGGCCGCAATCAGCGATTATATGTACTCCCAATGCACTTCATCATGAGGGCGTAATCGCTGCGGCTAATTTGGGGCTGCACTGTCTTTGTGAAAAGCCATTGGATGTATCACGTCGAGGTCAACATTCTATGATCGATGCCTGCCGTCGTAACGGGGTTAAACTCGGTGTTGCTTATATACACCGTTTCCATAATCATTTGCAATATATTGAAAATGCGATCAAAACCGGCATGTTGGGTGACATTTTAGTGGTGGATGCAACCATGAAGATTTATCGGGAACCGGAGTACTACACAAAATCCAGCTGGCACGGCACCCGAATTCTTGACGGTGGTGGCGCGTTTATTCAGCAGGGGAGCCACATGGTGGATTTGGTTTTATGGCTGGCAGGCGACTATCAGGATGTATTGGAAGCCAGGCGATTTACTATTCTTCATGATATTGAGGTTGAAGATCACGGATATGCCGTTATCGAATTTAAAAACGGCGCCGTAGGAATGATCCAAGCCTCAACAGCCTGCAAAGGTATGACGAGACAAACCATTGAAATATCCGGTAGCAATGGATACCTTTTTTGCGACCTATCAAACATTATTCGCTGCAACATTGACGGTCAGACCCAACAACCTGAATTCGAACCCGATGAAGACCTATTTTCACAGCTCATCAATGACTTTATTAAGGCTGCTGAAACAGATCGTGAACCTTTTATTACGGGTGAGTCGGCTCAAGCCGCCACCGAGCTGATACTTGACATTTACAAAAAATCGGGGCCTCCCAGGCGGATGCTGCCGAGCAACCTCTGATCCAAAGCTGTCTCGCTGGAAAAATCCCTCCTCTGAAGTTTGACGAGGGATTTTTAAGCGTATCCAATTCGCTAAGGCGTAATCAATTCCAGATCTTTGACCACCCCATAATAACGAAATCTTCCATCTTTTATCGTTTTCAATTTCTTTCGTATTTTTATAATTTCGTGCTTTCGTGATTCGTCCTTATCTTTAAGCTTATTTCATAAATAGCTCCCCCGCAATATGTCGGAGTCGAATGCTGACAGCGAACTCCGGAAGATTCGCTAAACGCTTACATATGAGAGCATGTCCCGCTCTTTATCGCGTGCCTGCTGCTCCAGTTCGTTTACTTCCCGGGTTAAGATTTTGACAAATTCATCATCCCTGATGGAGGTCAGGTTGATTTTCACGTTGTATAATGCAGCCAATACCGCTGTTCTCGCGTTCATGACTGCCACCGCACCATCGGTAACCATATTTTTATTTCCGCTTTTGATCGCTTTGCCTGCCAGGTCCATGACCTCAGCTGCATCCCGGGCTGTTTCCAACGGCACAAGGGCCGCCTGTTTGAAGGCTTCCTGAATTTTGCGGCTTCGTAATTGCTTGGCTGCATCGGTTTCTTTCGGCATTTTGAAAGCAGCCAATACCTTGCTGTAAGCATCAGCGTCCCGGTCAATAGCAGCGGTGAGTTTTGCGCGCAATGCGGTTGCTTTGTGCAAGATATCTCGCATGTCCCCTTCGGAAGTTTCATAGCCTTTTTTGCCGATGGTAAGATTGGCCACCATTTCTGAAAGACCGGCGGCAAGGGCCGCATTCAACGCTGCGACGCTGCCACCTCCGGGAACGGCCGTTCCTTCAGCCGCTTTCTCCAGGTATTCCGTGATTTTCAAATCGGTCAGCAATATATCATCCCCCTTTTTTCCTGATCATACACGAGGTTGCCCCTTTTTATCACTTTCTCTACCGTATTGACGCTGATGTGGTAAGGAATATAATGATACGATGGGTACTCCAAGATGACCACATCACCGGATTTGCCGGTATCAATGCTGCCAGCCACATCGGCTTTGTCCAGTGCGGCGGCGGCGTTGATGGTCAAAGCGGTGATCGCTTCTTCCGTTGACATGCCCATATACAGGGTTGCCAGGGCAAAAATCAATGGAATGGATTCGGTAAAACAGCTACCCGGGTTAAAATCAGTTGCCAGCGCCACGGCACAGTCAGCGTCGATGATGTCACGCCCCCTGGCATACGGCTCTCTCAGGCTGAAAGCTGTCCCGGGAAGCAAGGTGGCGACGACACCGGCCTCGGCCATCCGGCGAAAACCTTCCTCGGAAGCCTGTAAAAGATGATCGGCAGAAACTGCTTTCAACTCGGCCGCAAGCTCGGCTCCGCCAGTGTGCACAATTTCATCTGCGTGCAATTTCACTTTTAATCCCAGCTCTTTCGCGCGGCTGAGTAAACGCCGCGATTGCGCAACGGAGAAGACATTCTTTTCGCAAAAAATATCGCAAAACTCCGCCAGCTTTCGCTCCGCCACCTCAGGCATAACATCCTGCATCATAAAATCGATAAAGTCATCCTCTCTGCCCTGATAATCTTTGGGAACGGCATGGGCGCCCAGAAATGTCGGAACAATATCTACGTAGTGAAGTTTGTCCAGATCGGCCATCACTTCCAGCTGTTTGATTTCCGTGTCGTGATCCAGACCGTAACCGCTTTTGCCTTCAACCGTCGTTACCCCGAAGGAAAGGAAGGAATCCAGACGTTTGATCCCGGATTGGGTCAATTCTTCACGAGATGCTCTGCGGGTTGCCTCCACGGTATTGAGGATTCCGCCACCGCGCTGCATGATTTCCATGTAGCTGTCGCCGCGCAGGCGCCACGAAAATTCCTCGGCGCGGTGACCGCCAAATACAAAATGGGTATGCGAATCGACAAAGCCCGGCAAAACCGACTTATCCTGGGCATCGATTATATCGAATCCCGATAAATCGTTTCCGGTTTTATTTAGTTCGGCGTCTATTTTTTCGGTGGTTCCAACCGTTTCAATGATACCTTCTTTGATGATAATTGCGCCATCCGGAATAACATGCAGCTCGGCCATTTCTTTGCCTTTTTTGGTCTTAAATCCGCTGCAGGTGACCAACTCCGATGCATTTTTTATAATTAAGTTACCATTCATAACATTTCCTTACTCATAAATTCGATACTCGAGAACCTGCTGCATAGAAAAATTTTCAAGTCCCAGGTAGTATGCCGCTGAATCGATTAAGGCCTCCATGGGTACCAGCCCGATAATTTCGCTGCCGACGATATTCACTCCATAGCGGCGGGCTTCGACTTTGATCAACTCAAATACCCGGTAAAGAGCTGTTTTGGTGTAATCCGTCATGTTCATTGAAACCTGCACAATACCCCGATCCTTCAGCTCGATACCGATGCCCTTGCAGAAGCGCAGTCCACCACTGATGTGCCGGACATTTTTCGCAATTTGATTGGCGATGTCAAGCTCATCGGTATCTAGGTTGACGTTATAGGCCACGAGCGGCATGCGGGCACCCATCGCCGTCACTCCGGCAGACGGGTGGATGTGCGCTGGCCCGAAATCGGGTTTCCATTGCGGCTGTTTGATTTTTTCAGCCATGCCTTCGAACTGACCCTTTCGGATAGAGGCAAGATTTTGTCGATCCGGTCTGGTCGCGGAGTGTTCATACAAAAAGATCGGCAGGTTGAATTTGGCCGAGGCTTCTTTTGCCGTTTCTATGGAAACGGACACGGCTTCCTCTACACGGATGTTTCTTACCGGAATAAAAGGAACCACGTCAATGGCGCCCATTCGCGGGTGCTGGCCCTGATGGGAACGCATATCAATGACATCGATGGCGATACCCATTGATTCGATTACCGCTGCTTGCAACCCTTTCGGCTCTCCTACCACCGTTACGACCGACCGGTTGTGGTCTTCGTCATTTTGGTAATCCAATAGTTTAACCCCGTCTTTGCTTCTAAACGGTTCCACAATTTTTTCAATTTTCTCCAGATCGCGTCCTTCGCTGAAATTCGGTACGCATTCTAGAATTTTCTTCCCACTCGCCATTTTATGCTCCTGAAATTTATTTTTTCGTTTTCTCAAAATTTTCTAAAACCAGGTTTTCTATCATTTCATCATCCGCAATAAACGGCAGGGTGATATGATCCGAAACCTGGTGCATATGATTGTAGGCCATACTGGTTTCGATAGAATTTTGATTGCGGGCCCAGGCGCGTCTGGCAACCCCACCCATGACATCCCAGGGAATGGCGCGACTAATGACGTTATCAACCCGATCGCTGCCGTCCAGTACAAGACCGAATCCGCCGTTGATCGCGTTGCCAATGCCCACGCCGCCGCCGTTGTGGAGAGCCACTAAACTCATGCCCCTGGCCGCATTGCCGGCAAAACACTGCGTGGCCATATCGGCCATGATGTTGCTGCCATCTTTTATATTGGCGGTTTCCCTAAACGGCGAATCCGTGCCGCCGGTGTCGTGGTGGTCTCTTCCGAGCATGACAGGCCCGATTTCTCCATTGCGAACCATTTCGTTGAACTTCAAGGCAATATTCATTCTGCCAAGTGCATCCTGATATAGGATTCTAGCCTTGGTTCCGACCACCAGCTTGTTTTTTGCCGCATCGCGAATCCACACAAAATTGTCTCTGTCCTGAAACCGTCTCTCCGGATCAATGCATTCCATCGCGACCCGGTCGGTTTTTTGGAGATCCGCTTCCTTTCCACTCAGGCACACCCAACGGAAAGGACCGTAACCGTAGTCAAAGAGAATCGGCCCCATGATGTCCTCCACGTACGACTGAAAGATAAAGCCCTCAATTGGATCTTTGCCGTTCCGGCAGATTTCGTTGACCCCGGCGTCATAGACAGCTTTGAGAAAACTGTTACCGTAATCAAAAAAATAGGTTCCACGGTCAGCTAGGGTTTTGATCATCTCATAATGGTGTCTCAACGTCGTGTCGATCATCTCCTTGAATCCTGCATGTCCGGACGTTAACAATTCAGTCCGTTCCTCAAACGATATCCCCTGGGGGCAGTAGCCGCCATCGTAAACGGCATGACAGGACGTCTGGTCGGAAAGCAGGTCGATATCGATATGGTTATGAACGGCGTACTCGAGCAGGTCGACAATATTTCCATAAAACGCGATGGCGGCGGTTTTCTTTTGCCGCAGGTGATCTTCGGCGGTTTTAAATGCTTCCGCCGGGTCGTCAACCGCCAAGTTGATCCAGCCCTGATCTAACCTGGTTTGAATGCGAGAGTAATCCACTTCGGCAATCACACCCACACCGCCGGCAATGACGATGGCTTTGCCCTGGGCTCCGCTCATGCCGCCCAATCCAGAGGTCACAAATAGGCGGCCGGTGAGATCTTTATCGGCCGGGATACCTAGCTTAGCCCGACCGGCATTCAGGAGGGTACTATACGTGCCGTGGACGATTCCCTGGGGGCCAATGTACATCCATCCTCCGGCTGTCATTTGACCGTAATTGGCCACACCCAGGGCCATGGCCCGATGCCAGTTTTCCTGGTCGTCGAAGCAACCCACCATCAGGGCGTTAGTGATGATCACCCGTGGGGCCGCCGGAGAAGATGCAAACAATCCGAGGGGGTGACCGGATTCCATTACGAGAGTCTGCTGCGAGGTTATCTCCTCCAGATAGCGTATAATTAACCGATATTGCATCCAGTTCTGGCACACCTGACCGGTCTCACCATAGGTCACAAGTTCGTAGGGATAGAGAGCAACATCAAAGTCCAGGTTATTGTCGATCATTACCTGAAATGCCTGACCCTCGATGCAGTTGCCCCGGTAGTCGTCGACCGGTTTGCCTTTTAGCCGACCATTGGGGCGGAAACGGTAGCCATAGATCCGACCTCGCGACATTAATTCATCCAGAAACTCAGGCGCCAAGGTGGCGTGCCATTTTTCGGGAACATAGCGCAGGGCATTTTTCAAGGCGAGTTCGGTTTCTTTTTGAGTGAGGTTGAAATGCCTGGCAGGGGCCCGGCGAATGCCGTCAACGAAGTGCGGCATTTCGGGCAAATCCGTAAAGATTTCTCCCAGGTGAATATTCATGGCCTCGGAAATCTCCGTATTATTGGACATTGAAACACCTCCGGGATGTGTGTTGACCGTGGTGAAAAATTAATCACAAATTTATTAAAAATAAAAGATAAAAGCCTATAAAAATAAACGGAGTCTGAGTCTGAAACTTACCGACGCTTTAATCAAAACATGAAAAAGAGCTCAAACCTCTCAACAGGTTTGGACGATAGTTGTCGAAATGTCTCTGATGAATGTTGGCATACACTGAAATGTTGATTTATTATAGCTATATAAATCCACATTAAAGGGGTTTGTTATGCGCACTATACAAATGGCCCTTGATGATGATCTCGTAAAAAAGGTCGACGCCATAGCAAATGAGCTTCGAACAACACACTCCGCATTTACTCGAGATGCGTTGCGAAAAGCGGCGAACCAATATACCCTTCGTCGTCTGGAATTGAAGCACCGCCAAGGTTATGCGGATCACCCCATCAACAAAGAGGAGTTAAGTGTCTGGGGAAAAGAACAGGGTTGGGGGGATGGATGAAGAGAGGCGTGATCAGATGGTACACATTCAAAGCTCCTGACGAGAGACGACCGGTATTGATTTTAACCCGTGATTCCGTCCTGGAATATCTTGGAGAAGTCACCGTGGCCCCCATTACATCGACGGTTCGAGATATTCCGAGCGAAGTATTCCTCTCTAAACAAGACGGTTTGACTAAGGATTGTGCAATAAACCTCGATCATATCCAGACAGTATCTAAAGGAAAAATCGGATCGCTAGTAACCACACTATCTCCAATTAAACTGGATCAAGTGAGTGAGGCTATCCACTTTGCCTTGGAATTATGAATAAATTCCCAAAAAAAATAGGTAAGGCCCCACACAATATCCAGCATTGCTTCGCCTCAAGCCTTGGATTCCGTTTTTCTCAACTCTTCGGTTTGAGGCAAAGCTTCGCTCGTATATGGATCCTAAATTAACCTTTCAACACCGTGCAAACTTTTGCCCACTTGACTTATTCTTTTTTCCTGGCCTCTGAGGAGGACAGGCCTTTTGTTGAGGTTGCTTTACGGTGTGTTGATTTCCCGGAAGGTTTTACCTTAGGTTTCTCGGTTCCGGTTGACCGTTCGATAACCCACTCAGCGATCGTTGGCGCTAACTCCTTCTGCGACTTTGAGCTAACATACATCCCGATGTGGCCCACGGGAAAACTTTTGGTTGTGACATCCTTTGTTGAAACAAGGCTGCCTAAGGGTTTGGAAGAGGACGGGGGAACCAGATGATCCTGCTCCGCATATATGTTGAGAAGCGGCATGTCAATTTTCTTTAAGTCCACCTTCCTGCCACCAATCTCTAGCTCTCCCTTGATCAGGCTATTTTTCTTAAAACACTCATTGACAAACTTTCGAAAAGCCTCGCCAGCCTGATCCGGGCTGTCAAAAATCCACTTCTCCATTTTAAGGAAACTCTTGACCCTCGCCGCGTCTTTCGCGCCATCCACCATTCCGATGTACTTGTCCATCATGAGCTGAAAGGGTTTAAGCATCAAAAAACCAAGATTCATGAAATCGCCAGGTATATTTCCTAGGGTATCCACCATCAGGTCTACATCCATGTGACGTGACCAAATATTCAAAAGTCCGTCATCGGTATGAAAGTCGATCGGAGTAACCATGGCGATAAAATTGAGGATCTTCTCCGGGTACAAGGCAGTGTAGATAGTAGAAAACGTACCGCCCTGGCAAACGCCCATCAAGTTGATTTTCTCCAGCCCCTTTTCCTTCCGAATATATTCCACGCAATCGTCCATGTACATGTCGATGTAGTCATCAAGTGTTACATAGCGGTCAACTCTCGAAGGATACCCCCAAACGATCATATAAATATCAAGACCCTTATCTAGCAAGTTGCGAATAAGACTTCTGCCTTCTTCCAGATCCATCATGGTTTCACGGTTTACCAGGGCATAGGTGATGAGAAGTGGAACAGGACACGTCTTCTTTTTCGTGGGACGAAAATGATAGAGCTTCATTGTGTCCTGCTGGAATACCAGGTCCTTTGGAGATGTTGCGAGATCTACATCCTCTGTTTTTAAGAGTGTCTCTGTAATTTGGTTAAGACGACTGCTGTATTTCTCGATCTCCTTTAGAAAAAGTGCACTCTGTTTTTCAAAAGGGAATTCCATCTGTGTTTCCTCCTTTTATTAGGAATTGTCGAGTTTTTGTTGAAGTTCCTCAATGGCTTTTTGCTGCATACGTATCCTTCTTCGAAGTTCCTGGATCGACATAGCTACTTCGTCAAACTCTGTATTTGAAGGAATGGATAGAACTTTGCACCACTCTGCTGTAAAGGCGTCAAGTCTTTTCTTTAGTCTGAGCCCGTAGTTCAGAGCTTCCGCCATTGCATGGTTAAAGTCAGGACTCTTGAAAAGCTCGAAGAAAGCATCCTCATTGGTCGTCCACCAGATTTTGTAGATTTCTCGCAGGGTCTCGGGCGTCATTTCATCAAACTTCAAGTTCTGTACCTTATCAAATACCTTTTTGAATGCTTCCATTCCCGTTTTGTGAAGGAACTGATAGAGATTAGGCAGAGAGGAATAATATTGAACAAAGGCATAGTATGTCTTTCTTAGCCTTTCTGTCTGCTCTTTGGTCAATCCCAAGGCAGGCATCCTGAAGACTCGACCCAACGTCTCGTCATAGACCTCTTTCCAGAGACTACTTCCTTCAGAGAATGCCGTCCAATCACCTTTCATAAATTTTTCAGCCTGCTTTTGCCATTGGGGCATGGCTTGGTTCCATGGGTTCCACATCAATCCCATGGCAGCTTGGTTCATCTGTACGATGTTCAGCCAGGATGTCATCATTTCATGAGCCGTATTCGAGACAGGGGAGCCCATCAACTGTTCGAAAACCTTTTCATAGCGAGTGGCCCAGTTATCGAAGATCTCCCTTGATTTGACATCATCCCCCTTTGAACGGTATAGTTCGGGAAGATCCTTTAAAACCTCCATCCAGAATTCGTTGAAAATGACAAATACATTGCTTGCCCCGATTATTCTGGACAAAACATCCGCTCCCAACCCCCCTTCAGCCTGCTTTGCTGCCTTTCCAATCGTCTCCTGGATCATTTCGCTCCACTTGGAAAAAAACGCAGGGGCTGTGAAAGGTGTCTTTTGATCCTGCCAGAATTTCATGGCGTCCATCCACGGCTGATACATCTTGTTGTAAGATTCCGCCCACTGGGAATAAAATCTCTTCTGAAATTCTCCCCACTGAGAGAAAAAATCTTTTTCTTGTTCCTGCTTTTCCATTAAATTTTTACCTCCCCATTATTTAAAAAATTTACTGAATTCTTCGAAAAAATGCTGGTTTATCTCGGTATATTGCTTGGCTGCCTCAGCCCACTGATCCATCAAATCAGAGGGCGTTTCTATCCCGGCTTTAAGCCCCTGTTTTAACTTCTCAATCTTTCCCTCCAGTTCCCGAACTTCTTCCTTGAGTTGAACATACCTCTTTTGAAGTTCATTGTACTGAGAGCGCGGGACTACACCGGCATTGTCATAGAATTCCTTCATGGCCGCATTAAACGTTTCAATTCCTTCTTTCCCGAACATTTTTTGGTATAGTTGCGTAAACTGTTCATGCATGGAATCTGATTTTTTCTCTTTCTTTGCAAAACCATCCTGAAACATATCGAAAAAGCCCTTTGGACCTTTTGCAATTTTGGCCATCTCCAGAAGTGTTTGCCCCCAGAGTTCAAGAAGATCCTTGTTCACTGTCACCTCCTTCTTTCACATTTATTAACCGTCCGTAGATGACTTTTGCCCAATCTCTGCGTTCCCGATGAGTGGGATTTGTTAACAGGTTCGGATTCTAATCCTCAAAATACTCTATGCATTCCTGGGTTAACATCCTCACCGGCTCCCGCTCAAAGTCGAGGATCTTCGGCTTGATCTTGAACAAAAATATCTATTTCCAGATAGACACCATCTACTGCAATACGCTTAGATTATATCAAAATGGCCTTTTGTCAGTTTTGTATAGTGTTCTCAATCGACTACTTTTGGGCAAGCAGTTCTTCGATCTTTTTGAGGTTCTCCTCCATTGCCTGAAAATAGGACTTCTGTGCCTCTTGGGCGTTGGCCTTTTGTTTCTGTCTGTATGGTTTCACCCTGGGTTAAAAGTAAGTCAAACATTTTGTTTCCCTGCTCTTGCACCATGGTTAGGTTCTTTACTGAATTCTCCCATGATGATCTCCACATTTTGAGCAGCTCTGCACGAATATCGTCCATTTTATTCCTCCTTATTGCTGCGATTTGTTTCAACTTAAATGCCGTTTCTTTGGCTAATCTCTGACTAAAAATTGAATTTTAGCGCATAATTCCCATTTGTCAAGAAAAAATGTTGCAATGCAAAAAAATATATTCTACAGGACTAAAACCATAATACATTGAAATATATAAATTTTTTATCATATCAATTAGAACAAGCTTTTCTTTTTCACTTTTTTTGTTGCATTTGATCACACATCCTCATATATTCTTTTAAAAGGAAAAAATATGGCCGAAGAAATACTCATCAAAAAGTACCTTAATAGACGGTTATACGATACAGAAAAAAGTACCTATGTTAGCCTCAATCATGTGGCCGAGCTTATCAGAGAAGGTCGTCGGGTAAAGGTTATTGATGCTAAAACCAAGGAAGATGCCACAGCGTTTGTCCTCACTCAGATTATCCTGGAAGAAGCAAAAAAGAAAAATACCTTATTGCCGGTGCCCCTTCTTCACATGATCATTCAATATGGGGAAAACATTCTTGCCGAATTTTTCGAGAGATATCTGCAACAAATCATCGAAAACTATCTTGCCTATAAAACAGCTTTTGACGAACAATTCAGAAATTGGCTCGAGTTGGGCATAGATCTTTCATCCGTGGCCGAGAACGCCATGGTTGGCTTGACACCTTCGAAATCCTTCTTTGATCTTTTTTCCGATTCAGGGGCTATCCGGGATAAAGAAAAGAAAGAGGGCTAACCATTGATCTTTGCCTCTGGAAACCTCCCCGGTTATGTCTTGAGTTCATATCGAAGCAGGGAGAATCGATCAATGAGTCGATTTGTAATATGGACGCGTTGGTTCAGGGACAATGGATGTTCTTTATGCAGAATTGGTCCCATCTTTAAGGATTCGTAACCAGGGAAAGATTTTAAAATTATTATATAATATTAACAAGTTGGAGCTATCCATAAATTGGGATCAAATTATTGAGTTTCAATTCTAATGTTTGAAAAACGGTTTAAATGGAATTGGCATTCCTGATCTAATAATTGCCCAAAACGCGGAACAAAGTTACTGCCAAATTTATTCACTTGATATTCATTTTAAACTCATGAAAGAGATCCTACGACTCCAACTGACTGGTTAAAAATTTCCTATGCCGAATATCAGCTTTGAGTAGAATGACAGGTTAACCAAGTTTAATTCTCTTTCGTCATGTCAGCCTCTGCAAGCTTATCAAGTTCTGCAAACCCCATAAGCTTGTTTGTGGCTAGTCCATTTTGAGTTATCAGTTGCAAATCTGTTGCAATTGCTTGCAAGCATGCTGCGACAGTTATTTTATGGCATTTATCGAAGATATCACAGTCCAAACACTTATAAGGGGGCTCCCCGTGGAGCATATCTTCTGCCTGCTGCCCGAAACATTCTTTAGAATCCCATTCATTTTTCACTATCATTTTTCATCCTTATTTAGGTCAGTATTTAGAATCAAAGTCAGGTGGTCACCATCAGTATAAAGAACGGCATACAAGAAAAATTGTAAACAATCAAGAACTCCAAAACAAAGCGGCGGTACCAAGGGTAATTAGATGCGTGTTAGTTTTACCCAGGTTGAGCGGTTCCGGGTTCAAGGTTCCCAGTTAAAATGTCGCAACTAACCTCTAACCATGGTATTACGCGTTACGTGGGTTAAATTCCATGTTTCACCCATTGGGTGACAGCGGTCAATCCAAAAAACGGGTATAACGTTCTGAAAATACGCCTATTATAACCGTTGAACCCTGAACTTGGAACCCGGAACCGATCAGTTTAGGTTTTAGATGCTCAGAGCGCTCAGTGATGAGTCTGCGAGTTAGAAAGGATCAATCGTCTCCATCCCTGAATGCATCTCGCAGGAGTTTGGACTGGCGATTGAAGGCCTCACGGGGGTTGGCCGAATCTTTCATCAGGGATATCTCCTGGGTAATCAGACGGGCGATATTTAGGATATGGGCTTCCTTTTTCTTGGACTCGCGCTTGTACAACGGATGGTCCCGATTGATATAGATGATCGTCCCTTCTGTAATGCATTCCGGTCCGTCCTCTCCCAGGTGATCCAGGCAACAGGTGACACCCTCATCGCCGAACTTAAGCCTTTTGACCACTGCATTTGGTGTGGCAATTCGCAGAGAGGGTTTACGCGCTTTAGGGGGTTTTTCGTCCTCGGCGGCGGCGGTGGAACCCGACGGATCGGTTTCCGATGGGGTCTCATCTTCCACTTTAATCTGATCAGGCTCTTCATTCGCTGGACCTGCCTCCACGGCAGTTTCCCCCACGCCCTGCCGACCTTTTTCTGCCAATGGAACAACTCCAAAGGGAGACAACTCCGGGTTAAGTGATAATGCTTGATGGATACGATGCAAAGCCTCCTTAAGTGCACGGTTGACCCTTTGATTTTCGCGTTTTGAGGCCAACTGATTGTAGACCCTCTGTACGTCGGAAATTATTTTCTGCATGGCTTTGAGAAATGTTTCAAATTCCGGGGTATCCTCAATAAATCCCGATCTATCGCTTGTCAAAGGGAGAAAATCAGCATGAATTTCCCCTCGAATGCGGGTGGCCGCTTTTCCCCAGGAAGCCATGTTGAAGAGTTCCCGCCGAACAGTGACCCCCTTTACTTTGATTTCAATTCCCATATTTTCCGTTGATGCGTGATAAGCAGGGACAATCACAATTTCTCCGTGAATGATACCGTATTTAGTACCTTCCATAACAGGGATGCGGTTCCCAGACCATTTCCTCGGCGTCACTCGATACCGATTGACGTAAACAGAAAAATTTTTAGCCCGAATAGGCACACCTTCAGCAATCCTTTGGGTTACGTCCTCCGGTTTAAACACTCTTTTCAGATCCACAAGGCGTACGGTGGTTCCATTGCCTCTGCTGGAATCAGGCTCTAAGCGCGTCAAAGGAATCACCCAAGAGTCGCCTTGCTCCAACCAGCGGGTTTTGTCAAAAACAACCTGTGCTGTAAATTTTCCTTTTTGCGTTGTAATTTCAAAGCGAGAAGCGGCAGCAAGACTTGCAAACTTACCGATTCCGAATTGACCGATTCGGTCCCGTCCGAACCGGGGAGATATGGGATGCACAAGTTTGGCATCGGAACCGACATTGAAGTATTGCTTCAGCCCTTCCAGGTCCATCCCCTCACCGTTGTCTGTTACGACAATCTCCTTGCCTGAGACCGTCACCTCTACCCGTGTTGCATCGGCATCATAAGCGTTGTTGACCAATTCTCTGATCAGTTCGATGCTCTGCTCATAAAGCCGCTCGCCAAGGCTTAATATATGACTTTTGTCGACCGTGATCGTCAGATGGGATGCTTCATTTGACATGATGGCCGCTCCCCGCGGGTTATGCGTATTTATTCGGAATTGGATAAACCCCCTGTAAAAAAAATCACTTCAAAATAAATTAGTTAGTACATAAAGTCAATACGTTAGCACAAGTCGACGAAAAGCGCCGGCTGATAAGCAATATGCAGCCAAACGAGAATAATTTGTCAGAAATGGAATTTACGCATATTGTAGTAAAATTTATTTCACCTGTTTTGACAAACCTAGGGTTGTCTCTGTTCAAATGTTGACTTTAAGCAACTTGAAGGGTAGTTAAAAATAATTTTTTTACGCAAATAATTGGGTTCTCCTCAAAATTCTGACAACGTGATATCCGTAGTTCATAAAGACACAAAGGGTAATTGACACCATGATCACACTAAAAGACAAACTCTCCCATTTAACGTATATACAAGCCTGCAAACTGCTGGGTTCTCGGGGCAAACAGCTGATTCTGGAAGGCGGCAAGTATGACATCGACCTTTTTGAACAGGTAATGCTCAATAACCGGCGGTTCAGCCTAAACCTTAAAGATGCCAAGGTCGAAATCGCCTTGGACCGCAAAAAGCACCAGCGTTTGGACCTTAGTTGCAGCGCTTGTTCTGTGGCCTGTGAACATCAGGGTGCGGCCCTGTCGCTGATTCTTGAAGAAAAACTCTCCCTGGGATTGTCCGCACCGCCACCTGAGAGAATTCCCATGGAGAGTCTCGGTGAAGAAGCTCTGGTCCAAGAAGCACTATCCGAGCGGATGCGAAGAGCGCAAACCGAAAAAATGCGCCTGAAATCCCTCAATCCGCAAACATTGTGGACCGATTATATCGTCACCAGTCACGTTTCCGGGAAAAGTTATCGAATCGCCTTGCGAGGCTGGGAACCAGGGGAATCGTATTGCTCGTGCCCGGATTTTCGCAAAAACACCCTCGGCACCTGCAAACACGTCATTTATGCCCTGGACAAGGTCAGGAAAAAATTTCGAAAGGCCGATAGAGAAACTCCGGCCGAAATTAAAGACATTTGTGTTTACCTGCGTTACGACCGGCAGCTGCGACTCGGTATTCTCATTCCCGATAATCTCACCCCAGAGGTCTCAAAACTCCTCAAACCTTTTAGAGATAAAGCCATCCAGAATGTTAAAGACATGGTCCGGTGTATCCGGCAGGTTGAGGTTTTAGGCGTTCAGGTGACGATTTATCCGGATGCCGAGGAATACATCCATCAAAAGCTATTCCAGGAGCGTATGGCCGAAACCGTGGCTGAGATTCGCAAAAATCCTAAAAACCATCCACTGCGTAAAACTCTTTTAAAAAACGAACTGCTACCTTACCAGCTTGACGGGATTGCTTTTGCTGCAGGGGTCGGCCGGGCGATTTTGGCTGATGACATGGGATTGGGCAAAACAATACAGGGAATCGGCGTGGCCGAGCTGCTGTCCCGCCATGCATCGATCTCCAAAGTGTTGGTGATTTGTCCAGCTTCCCTTAAATCGCAGTGGCGTCTTGAGATAAAACGGTTCAGTAATCGCAGCTGTCAGCTCGTCTTGGGAAGTGCCAAGGATCGACCGGCGCAGTATGACAGTGACAGCCTTTTTATTGTATGCAACTATGAACAGGTGCTTCGTGATTTTTTATCTATTGAGCGCGTCAAATGGGATTTGATTATCCTTGACGAAGGCCAGCGAATCAAAAATTGGGAAGCGAAAACAAGCCGGGTGATTAAAGCCTTAAAATCTCCGTTCGCCCTGGTCCTTACCGGAACTCCACTTGAAAACCGTGTCGATGAGCTTTTTTCGGTGGTGGAATTCATCGATGATCGGCGGCTGGGACCGGCTTTCCGGTTTTTCAACCGCCATCGGGTCGTCGATGAAAAAGGCAAACTGCTGGGTTACAAAAATCTTGATGAATTAAGAAAAAGGCTCAAACCAATTCTGTTGCGGCGAACCCGCAAAGGCGTCGTCAAGGATCTGCCCCCACGAACAACTAATATTTTGAGAATCACGCCGACTGAAGAGCAACTCGATTTGCAGAAAGGTCACCGACAGATTATTCAGACCATTATTCAGAAGCGGTATCTGACGGAAATGGATCTGCTTAGGCTTCAGAAAGCACTGCTGATGTGCAGAATGTGCGCTAATAGCACCTTTCTGGTGGACAAACAGCCGCCGGGATATTCAAGCAAGCTAAAAGAGCTTGACCAGTTGCTGGATCAGCTTATGGCCGAGGAAGACCGCAAAGTCGTACTTTTTTCCGAATGGACAACCATGCTGAATCTCATCGAACCGCTGCTGAAAAGACAGAGACTGAATTATGTCCGTTTGGACGGTTCGGTACCTCAGAAAAAACGGCAAGGACTCATGCATCAGTTTCAGAACAATCCGGACTGCAAGCTTTTTATCACCACCAATGCCGGGTCCACGGGTCTGAATCTTCAGGCGGCCAACACGGTCATCAACGTTGATTTGCCCTGGAATCCGGCCGTGCTGGAGCAACGCATCGGGCGAGTCTATCGCATGGGGCAAAGACGGCCGGTTCAGGTGTTTATACTGGTGACGGAAGACACTCTGGAAGAGAACCTTTTGGCCACCCTTGCCGTGAAGCACGAACTTTCCTTAGCAGTGCTCGATCCGCAATCCGAAGTAACGAAAGTTGACATGGCAACGGGCATGGAGGAGCTCAAAAAGAGACTCGAGATTCTGCTGGGGGAAAAACCGCAGGCTGCTGAAGATGAAAGCATGAAAGAGCGGGTTGAAAACGAGGCCGAGGCTCTGGTAAGAAAAGAAAAAATTGCGTCTGCGGGCGGAAAGCTAGTAGGGGCTGCTTTTGCTTTTATCGGGGAAATGTTTGCGGGCGGTGATGAATCGGAGGATATGGCACAAATGGTTGACGCATTTAGGGTCAAATTGAGCGATTGCATGGAGAAAAGCGAAGATGGTCGCCTTAAAATGACCATTTCAATACCGGATGAAACGTTTCTGGACAACATGGCCAGGTCGCTAGCACAGATGGTTAGCGCCGGACGTAAGTAATTGATAAACTCGGCCATATGTTAAGGTTTGGTCAATTAACGTACAACTGCAATATTTTTAAAGGGAAAACCATTGGGTAAGAAAATAATTTCTATCGGAATGGACGATATGACCCTGGTAAAATTGGCGAAGATCGCCAGGGAAGGTGTTCACATAAAACTGACCAATGCCTCAAAGAAAAAAATTCGTGATGCTCGTCAGTTGGTTGAGAAATGGGTGGAGCAAGAGAGAACGATTTATGGGATCACGACCGGATTTGGTGCGTTAAGCGATGTGATAATTTCCAGAAAGGACACCCGCAAGCTTCAGGAAAATATCCTCATGAGTCATGCGGCCGGTGTCGGTGACCCCTTAGATGAGGAAAGCGTGCGAGCCATTATGGCGCTGCGGATCCAAGATTTGGCCAGAGGGCATTCCGGTATCCGCTTGGAGACCGTCGAACACCTGATAGCGCTACTCAACTGGAGAGTGTGCCCCGTGATTCCCGAAAAAGGATCCGTAGGGGCCAGTGGGGATTTGGCACCGCTGGCTCACCTCTCCCTTGTATTGCTCGGTTTGGGTGAGGTGCATTACAAGGGTCAGAGAATGTCCGGAGGACAGGCGCTGAGCAAATGCGGTTTGAAGCCCCTTCAGTTGGAAGCGGGTGAAGGATTGGCGCTGGTAAATGGTACTCAGGTGATGACGGCCATTGGGGGACTGGCGCTCTGGGATGCCATCAATCTCTCGAAAATGACCGATATTGCGGCTGCTATGAGTCTTGAGGTGTTAATGGGCAGTCGAACAGAATTCAATGCCCGAATTCACCAAGTCAGACCGCATCCCGGGCAGGCTGCTGCGGCCGACAACATGGAACGTATTATCCAAAGCAGCGAAATTATCACCTCCCACAAAGACTGCTCACGCATTCAGGATGCCTATACCCTGAGATGTTCACCCCAGGTTCACGGCGCCACCAAGGATGCCATCCGATATTGTTGCAATGTGCTTGAAACCGAGATGAATTCCTCTACCAACAATCCGCTCATTTATGCCGAAAACCAGGACTTCTTGCTGGGCGGTAATTTTCACGGCCAGCCGGTGGCTCTGGCCCTGGATTTTCTCGGCATGGCCGTTTCCGAACTGGCCAATATTTCCGAACGGCGTATTGAACGACTGGTAAACCCCATGTTGAGCGGTCTTCCGGCCTTTTTGGTCGGCGATGGAGGTCTTAATTCCGGTTTTATGATTGCCCAATACACAGCTGCGGCGCTTGTATCTGAGAACAAAGTGCTTTGCCATCCCGCCAGTGTGGACTCCATTCCTACCTCGGCCAACAAGGAAGATCATGTTTCCATGGGGACTATCTCTGCCCGGAAATGCCGGGATATTCTCAGAAATACAGAAGCCGTGATTGCCATTGAGCTTTTGTGTGCCGCCCAGGCTTTAGATCTTTTTACCAATTTGAAACCCGGTAGAGGAACCCTGGAGGCTTACAACGTGATCCGCAAGAAAATTTCCAATCTTGAATGTGACCGTATCTTAGCCCAGGACATCACAGCCATGACGGAACTGATACGCAACGGAATGATTCTAACAGCAGTCGAAAAACGGATTGGCGAGCTGAAGTAAAAGAATAGGAACCGGCCAGGCCCGGTGTTGGCTCCATCCGTGTTGTTTTTTCCAATCACAAAACCGACCAACCAGTAAACGTTTTATCATCCTTGACTCTATTTTTTAGTTTCCATATACTCAAAATTTACGTTAGAACAACTCGTGATTGACGAGTAGCTTGTGCTTGAGAGGTCGTTGGAACCATGGCTTTTTTAGGTAGAATTCTCGATGTCGACTTAAGTAATGAAATCTGGAATTTATTGCCATTTCCGGAGGATTTGATCTGGAAGTTCATCGGTGGGCGAGGCTTTAACGTTCACTATCTCTATAACCATTTGGCTCCAAAGGTTGAGCCGCTGGGGCCTGAAAATATTATTATCTTTTCCTGCGGACTTCTTACCGGAACGGCAGCACCGGCTTCCTCCAGGCTGCATGTAAATGCTCGATCTCCTTTAACGGGCCTATTGGGAAGTTCCAACATCGGTGGCGGTTTTGGTGCCAAACTTCGAGCCTGCGGAATCCAAAGCGTTGTTGTCCGAGGAAAATCACCGGAACCGGTATACCTCTGGATTGACGGCGATACCATTGAGATCCGCAACGCCAAGTCGCTTTGGGGATTGGATACGTGGGAAACCGACGCACAGCTCAAAAATAAACTGGGCAGTGAAAAACTGAAGATCCTGACCATCGGACCGGGAAGTGAAAACGGCAGCTTGTTCGGCTGTATCATGACAGACCGCGATCATGCTGCCGGTCGCACCGGCATGGGCACTGTTATGGGGTCAAAAAATTTGAAAGCTATTGTAATAAAGGAGCAAAAGCGGAAAATGCCGTTTCAGACCGATGAAAACGACCATGAGGCGATTAAACGTTACGTCTGGCAAATAAAAAATTCTCCACACTACAAGGGTATCAGCAAACACGGAGGTGCCGGCTACGTTAAATGGGCGGATGATCTGGGTATTCTGGCAACCCGTAACTACAGAGAAAACACCTTCGAGGCTGCCGAAAAAATTGACGGGCAAAACCTCGAAGAACATACTACGCGAAGGCGCGGCTGCTACCGCTGCCCAGTGCATTGTAAAGCCGAACTCGAATTACCAAACGGCAAATTCAAGGGCGTTAAAGCGCACCGACCCGAGTTTGAACCGATGCTGTCTCTCGGTTCAAAGTGCGGTTTGAGCGACTTGAATACTCTGGTTTATCTCGACAACCTATGCTCCCGGCTAGGCATCGACAGTATTTCCGCCGGCGGTGCGATAGCCTTTGCCATGGACCTATTTGATCGACACATTCTCACCCTGGATGACACAGGTGATTTAGACCTGTCCTGGGGAAACGGTGAGGCCATGGAAGTTTTGATCAAGCAAATGGCTTTTGGTGAGGGTCTAGGTGCGGCACTCGCCCAGGGAGTCCGCAAAGCCGCTCATATCATAGGTCGTGGAGCTGAGAAGTATGCAGCACACGTCAAGGGACTCGAAATGGCCGGCTATCACCCGGATAACATTATGGGCACCGCTTTGGGATACACGGTTGCCAGTCGCGGAGCTGATTTTAATGATGTATATGCTGTTTTGGAATACAAATGGATCCCTGATGAGAAGAGCGAGGAGCTCGGAACTCCCAAAGAGGTCGATCTCAAATCGATCCACGGTAAAGCGGAACTGGTCAGACGGTCTATGATCGTAGGCATAGTCATGGACAGCCTTGGTATGTGCAAAATACCGTCGTTGTGTCTTATCTGCGCCTACGATCTGGTAGCCGAATCCGAATTGGCAGGGGTGTTGCTGGGTCAGCCGGTCACCGTAGCTGATCTTTTTGCCGCCGGTGAGCGTATCGTCAATTTGGAACGGTTGTTCAATCTGCGGTACGGGGCCAGCGACGCGGATGATCGTCTACCGGATATGTTTTTCGAAAAAGAATATAACGCCGGCGAACAGCCTTCCAAACCCATTGAGTGGATGGAGCCCATGAAGCACGAGTTTTACAGTGTTATGGGGTGGGATGTCCAGGGTCGGCCCACACCGGAAAAATTGACCGAACTCGGCCTCGGGAGACAGCAGGCAACTGCCGGTGCAGACGCGTAAGCGATATTTCAAGAGGATATTTGGATACTTGCTCAAGGCAAAAACATACACCGCGTTCTGCTTATGGACCCTATAGGGTAGTTTCAAAATCAACGACTCAAAGAGGGAATACACAATTAGGTATGACGCTGTGTATAGAAAGAGGAAATTATGACAGCGGTGAACGAAATTACCTTTAAACCCAATTTATCTTTTCTTTCCCAAGACGGTAAAGAAAAAATACATCAGGCAGCCGTTGAAATCCTGGGTGACATCGGAATGAAAATACTCCATGAGCAGGCACTGGCACTGCTAAAAAATGCCGGCTGCGATGTCAACGACGGAACAGTGAAAATACCTGAAGATTGTGTGCGAAACGCTGTTGAAAGTGCCCCCAGCAACATACTCATTTTTGATCGTGAGGGCAACCAAACAATGGATCTGGGCGGGTATCGCGCGTATTACGGCACTGGTTCGGACCTAATATATTCTTTCGACTCCGAAAAGATGGTGCGTCATCAGTGTATACTTGATGATGTCAGACGTGCCGCTCTAGTCTGCGACGCCTTGTCGAATCTCGACTTCATTATGTCGTTTGCCCACCCATCCGATTATCCACCGGAGCGCGCCTATCTGTTGAGTTTTCAGGCGATGGCAGCAACCTCCATCAAACCGATCGTGTGTACTGCACAAAACCGGAAAGATTTAAACGAGATGTGGGAAATTGCACGGATATTAAGAGGCGGCGAGGACGCATTGCGGTCCAAACATTATTTTATTCATTACGCCGAGCCGATCAGCCCTTTGAAACATCCCTTTGACAGTCTGGATAAGCTGCTGTTTTGTGCTGAAAAATCCGTCCCCGTAATCTATTCCCCGGCCCCAATTGCCGGCTCGACCGCTCCAATGTCAATTGCCGGCCATGTGGCGCAGGGATTAGCGGAGTGCTTTTGCGGATTGGTTATTCACCAGCTTAAAAACAGGGGTGCACCTTTTTTAATGGGAATGGGGCCCGCGGTTTTAGATATGGCCACGGGCCAATGTTCCTACAACGCACCGGAATACCTGCTGGCGTATATGGCCATCATTGAAATGAGTCATTACTATAACCTTCCCAACTGGGGGTATGCCGGGACCAGCGATTCGCAGATTCCGGATGAGCAGGCGACTTTCGAAGCTGGGCTTTTAACATTCATGGCCCAGATGGCAGGATCCAATCTGAATCATGATGTTGGATATCTGGATTTCGGGCGCACCGGGAGCCTTGACATGATCATTGTGCTGGACGAGATTATTGATCAGGTAAGACGGCTTTTCCGGGGCATACCGGTCGATGATGACATGCTGGCGTTCGATGTTATCCGCGAGACAGGTTTCGACGGCAATTTTCTCACCCATCCACACACGCTGACCCACCTGCGCAATACCCAGTGGCGACCCAAGTTGATCAGTCGTATGGGGTTTGACAAATGGCAGGATTCCGGCAGTACGAGTCTGCTGGAGCGAACCCGGGAAAAACTGCAAAAAATTCTTCATGAACACCAGCCGATCCCGATTCCATCGGATCAAGCCCTGCAAATTCAGCAGCGGGTGGATCAATTTAACCTATGATAATACACCGCGTCACACTAAATTGCGTAGTCGCAATTTGAATCCTATTCAGGTAATTCTTATCTTCGCCTTCGCTAGAAGACGCTGTAGCCTGCACAGGGATGATCGGCCTTCGTCTTTGGTTGCGCCCTGGCAGGGACGGCGGGGAGCTTCATTTGCTCCTCTGTTGGCGGTAGGCTTCAGCCGACAGAAGATAAGCCGGATGGTGCAGGCCGGTGGGCGCATAGTACTCATCGTGCGTGTATCGAAAGCCGAGCTTTTGTAGTAGATGCTGTGAGACGGCGTTATCCGGGCTATGACCGGCAAAGAGCTCATTCACGGAAAGAGCGTTGAAGGCGTAATCCATCACTGCGCGCGCTGCCTCGGTTGCGAATCCCTGTCCCCAGAAGTCGGAACAAATGTGAAAACCTATTTCATAAATCTCGTGTGATCGATCATATGGCCGAAGCCCGCAACAACCCACATGCTTACGGGTCGATTTCAGAAAAATAGGCCAGTATTGGACATTAAAATATTCGGCACATTCAATCTCCTGCGCGAGGCGGCTGCGAACCTCACCTTCAGATAGTCTTTCTCGGGCATCAATGAATTTTGTAATGCGTGGATCTCCCCATAAGCCCAGCGCCAATTTAAAATCGTTTGACGACCATTTGCGGAAAAACAGTCGCCTGCTCTCCAAAAAAACTTCCTTATCAGACGCAAAAAAAGTTACCGTTGCAGCGATTGAGGAGTCAAGATACTTTGAGATGGAGCTGTTCATCGGTAAGTAGATCGACATGATCATGCCCATTATGAAGGTCAATACGATAAGCGTTGATGTCTGCATGGTAGCCTTTGCGATTGTCGTTTTTAGTGGTTAAGCGGATTGCTTTCAAAACTTCAGTAAGTCTTCATGTGGTGATTAAACAGGTGATTCACCAGGCTCGCCGAACTTCCGTCGCAGCGTTGACACAAATGCAGCATCCGCCTTTTTCGAAACCATTTCAAGTGGAGAGAAGCCTCGCATCCATGCCAAATATAGTGTTACCCCAAGCAAGAAAACCGTGAACACAATGTTTGGCCAGGCGTTTAAGGTCCACTGCCCCTTCCATGTGAGTTGCCACATGTTCGAAAATGGTAAAAGATACGGAATAGGCCACTGGTACCCGTCCGGACCACGAGAGCCAACCAGATCACACAGCAAATGGATATGGAACGCCGTAAGGGCAAGAAAGACTGTCATCCAGCGTCTGAGCGAAAGCAATGCCACAATCAGAGTTAGGAAGATACCAAAGCCAAGATTATGGCAGAGTACGTGGTGGTATTTGCTCCACCAATACAGAGGGGTCGTTGTGTTTTCAGTTGCCACCTCCACAATTACGCCCAGGGCGTCCATATCAAGGCTAACGCCGGCCAACGTCACAAGGAGTCTGTCACGTGGACCTAAATTGGCTGTGTTGGCAACTATCCAACTTGTCAGTAAATGGGTAACCGGACTCATTATTTATAGCGGTTTTGATAGAAAAAGAGAACCTCCGGCCTGCTGAACGCGTTTCCGGTGTCTACCATATGTATTTCCTAATGGTTGACAGACCCTTAGGAGCATAGATCATTACAGTGATTAAGAGGGCACCGTACATAACAAGGCGCCATGCGCCCAGCTGTCGAAAGTATTCCTGAAACCCGATCAGAAGAAAGGCGGCCAGTATGGAGCCCCACAAGGTTCCTCGGCCTCCTACGTAAGCCACTGTTAGAACCTCCACGGTTCGAGGGACACCAAACTCAGTAGGATCCGGTGTGAGAATGCCGATATAGTGGGCATAGAAGGCCCCGATCAGACCGGTGAAAAAGCAGGCCGTAGTGAAATTGATGAGCTTATATTTGGTCGTACTGAGACCCAGGGTCTCCGTAGCCAACTGATCCTCCCGGATGGCCTTGAAGGACAGACCAATTTTGGAGTTGACCATCAGGGCAGCCATTGCAAAGATAATGATCACCAATATCAAAAGCAGATAATAATAGGGCAGCAACGCCGCCCGGGAGAAGTCCAGGCCGAATACATCCGGCAGGGGCTTGACAGCCAACCCCAGCATGCCACGTGTGTATTCGGGTGTATTCGAAATCGTCAGCCGTAACACCTCGGCCAGAAACCAAGTGGCCAAACCCACAAAGATGCCCTTCAGTCTGAGAGTGACTATGCCCGTGAGAAATCCCAAAAGCCCGGACGCGACAGCCCCGATAAGCAGGCAGAACCATGGATTGATTTCATAATGATGGGCGGCCAGGGCGGAACCGTAAGCTCCGGCACAGATAAATCCGGCAAACCCAAAATTGATGAGACCGCCGTAGCCGATTTGAAGATCGTACATGACCCCCCAGATGCCGAACATGAGGGCAGAAATAAAAACGGTCGTGATAAACCGATTTTCTCTCCAAAGCCACGGGACGGCGATAAGAAAGGCCAGAACCAGTGCCAATTTGATATAGCGGGAGGTGTTCATTCCTCTCTGGGGACTTGCAAGTATGTTCATGGCCGCTCTCCCGCAGGTGCAAATAGTCCCGCCGGTTTGAAGACAAGCACAGCGATGACAACGGAGAAGACAATCACATTCTGCCAGCCCCCTGCCAGATAGAACACGGCAAAGGCTTCGAGGAGTCCCACCAGAATACCGGCTGCAATTGCCCCCTTAATGTTGCCAAGGCCACCTAAAATCACAACCACAAAGCTTTTCAGAACCGGCCCCATACCTGCATTGGGATTGGCAGGAAAAAGGGTGATCAACAATGCACCGGAGATTCCCGCCAGGGCCGCCCCGATGCCAAAGGCAACCGCATACATTCGGCTGACGTCGATACCCAGAGTCTGGGCCGCCTCGGAATGCTGGGACGTGGCCCGGATGGCCTTGCCCAGGCTGGTATATTTGATGAAATACCAAAGCAGTCCTACAGTCAAAAAAGCCAGGCTTAAAATAACCAAGTGGTCGTAGATAAAGACGACATCCCCAAAGGTACTCTGGCCCGCCACCAGATAAGGGATTCCACGCTGAACGGAGCCGAAAATGATCAGGGCCAGATTTTGAAAGATCACCATCAGACCGATGGTTAGAACAAACGAATCCATGAGCCATTCTCGACCTGCCTTTTTGCGGAGGGGGGAGATGAGGCCTTTTTCAAGAATGACACCGACGATCAAAAGACCTACCCCGGAGGCCAAAATGCCCAGCGGGAAGGGCAATCCCAGCATCGCAGCCATGAAATACATGATGTAGCAACCGATCATGAACAGTTCACCGTGGGCAAAATTGACAATTTCCATGATCCCGAAAATCAGGGAGAGGCCGACACCCATCAGCGCGTACATTGAGCCTCTAACCAGACCGAGAACAATAAGTTGAATAAAAATACTAAGGTCCATCTCAAATCCATTCCTTGATAACGTCCTCTATGGTGTTGACAAAATCCTCTTTCGGTCCGTGGTGACTATTCTGGCCGAGACGAAGCACGTAGATATAGTCGACCACATCCAGACATTTATGGACCTTTTGATCCACGATCAATATGGTGTATCCCAATTCTTTCAATTTGACGATTTCTTCATAGACCGTGTCCACCAGCTTGGGCATTAACCCAACCGAGGGTTCATCGATCAGGATAGTTCGGGGATGTGTCATGGTGAGGCGGGCAATTTCAAGTGTCCGCTGCTCTCCTCCGGAAAGAGCACCGGCCACCATCCTGCGCTTGGACTTGAGAAGGGGGTAGTGTTGATAAACCTCATCCAGGGCCCTGTCGAGGGTTTTGCGATCATGTTTGATGATCCAGCCCCCTAACTCCAAGTTTTCCTCCACGGTCATGGCCGGGAAAACACTGTGCCCCTGAATAAGATGCGCAATTCCCTGACCCAGCATCTGATCCGGCTTGAGTCCCCTGATCGATTTTCCATCGTGAAAAATATCCCCCTGACTGGGTCGCAAATAACCGTAAATGGTCTTAAGAAGGGTCGACTTGCCGGCCCCGTTGGGCCCGATGATACCTGTTAGGCTCCCTTGATTGGCAACAATATTGACATCCATTAGAATGGGAACTTCTTTTATATAGCCCGATGTAACGTGTTCAATCTCAAGGGTCATAATCAGTGTCCCAGGTAGGCGTCGATGACCGCCGGGTCGTGACGGATCTTTTCCGATTCTCCCTCAGCGATGGTCGTTCCGGCAGAAAGGACGGTTAGATTTTTACACAGTTTCATTACCGAAGGTATATCATGACTGATCAACAGAAATGTTTTGCCCCGGGTTCGATTCAACTCAAAGGTGACCTCGATTAACCTCTCAATCAACCCGGGATTGACCCCGGCAAAAGGCTCGTCCAGTAAAATCACCTCAGGATCCGCCATCATGGTTCGCATGAATTCCAGCAACTTTTTTTGCCCGCCGGAAATTTCCACGGCCAGATGATCTCTAAGATGGATGAGCCCTGCCATCTCCAGAAGCTCCAGCGCTTTCCGCTTACCTTCCTTTTTCGACACCTGCCTGGGAATCAACGGAACCATCATATTCTCCATCAGGGTCATTTCATTAAAGACCCGCGCAACCTGAAAAGTTCGGCCGATGCCCAAGGAGGCGATTTGATTGGGTTTGAGACCGGTTATCTTGCGGTCTTTGAAAATAACGTTGCCTTCGTCGGGACTGTAAACACCGTTGATCACGTTGAACATGGTGGTTTTGCCGGCGCCGTTGGGACCAATTACGCCGTGGATCTTTCCCTGCTCCACACTCAACGAAACACCAAACAACGCCGGAATGCCGCCAAAATATTTATGGACCTGATCGACTTCCAGAAATTCCATCATGCCTCTTGCTAAATCCGCAAACCCCCGGTGGGGGGCTTGCGGATACAAAAAGGTTAACCGTATTTTTTTGAATCAAGAAACAAGCCTACACCCATGGTGGGGCTTTGAACTCGCCTTCTGCCAGATCGAGCGGCCACAGAATTTTGGGCTTGCCGCCAAACATTTGGGCCATCGGAAAGAAAAAGCCTTCCATAAAGTTTCCGGTCCGGATGTCATTTCTGGAAAGCTGATGAAGGGTTCCTTCCTTGGAGAAATCTTTCCAAAAATCGTTGTAGGTAGCAAAGTCATACATCTGCCAGACGCCCTTGTATTTAACCTTTTCGCGAATGTGTTCCACCAGGGTTTCAAACTTGAGAGTCCCGGTCTCGTTGAGGACTTTGATGGCCAAGCGGGTGTGATCATAGGGTTGGCCGGAAGGTGCAATTCCCGCGTCAAACCCATATTTGTCCTTGAAGCGCTTCATCCAGTCTTTCTGCTCCGGGGATATGGGATAAGGGGAATCCATGCAAACGGCGAAGTCGGATGCCTCTGCGGTATTTTTGTACCATTCCGCAGTCCAGGTGAGACCATGGGCGAGTACCAGGGCTTTGAGCCCCATGGCGCGAACCTGTTTGACAAAGTTGTACATGGGCACACCACCGGTCTGCGTGGAAGCCACCACCGAGACGTTGGCGGCTTTGTATTTGGTGATGATAGGTGTGAATTCGGTTTCATCAAGGGCGTTCACATCATAGGGCATCACATCAAAGCCGGCGGTTCTCAGGCTGACGACCAAGGCTTCGCCCCATCCGCGACCGAAGTCAGTGTCCTCGACGATGACAGCGGCCTTTTTGTTGGCCGGTTTCCACAGCCCTTTTTCCATAAAATGCACCAGGGGAGGGCCATAGAGTCCTGCAAATACCGGGGGAGAGGCCCAGCCCTTGAACCATCCCTGATATTTTTCCGGATGGTCGTTGATCTTGAAGTTGACATACTGGGACTCGCCCTGATGGCCGATGTGAACGA
>WOR8_10000251_pt1 | contig 75918 bp, 64 predicted proteins | sample DeeMarSeWOR38_10_FD_19890 | JGI IMG/M metagenome (IMG submission 19890)
GTGAATTGTTCACCGTTTAATCCTCCTGTTGTTCCCTGAGCTAAATTTCCATTGGTCGGCGCATCATACCAGAAGACAGTTAATCCTGCACCGGGATTATCAACACCAATCGTAGGAAGTGCCTTGCCCGGACAGTAGGTATTATCAACCGGGTTCGAAGCATTAGCAGGTAATTCATTTTTAACAACCGAGACACCTACTCTGCTTAAACTTCCACAGCCAGTCGCATCATCCTGAACCTCTGCATAATAGGTAGCTGATATACTATTGGCAGGAGTAAATATTTCCTCATTATTTCCCGAGGTTACTCCTGCTGCCAGTGTACTGCCGGAAGAATTTACAAACCATGCTATTGTTAATCCATTACCTGGATCATTGACCCGAATAGAAGGAATAGCTTCATCGGCACAATATTCAGCATCAATTGGATTTATAGCCGGGAATGGTGCTGGCAGCTTAATGACTGTTACGGCAACCCGGCTTGTACTTCTACATCCGGTCACGTCATTTTCAACCTCAGCGTAATAGGTTGCCGTTATATCATTTGCAGGTGTAAAGATTTCACCATTATTTCCCGATGATGTTCCAGCAGCTAATATATCCCCTATTGCAGTTGTATACCATTTTACAATGAATCCAACACCAGGATCATCCACACGTACTGAGGCAATGACTTCCCCGTCGCAATATTCTGCATTTACCGGATTTGAAGCATCGGAGGGTAATGGATTATTAGTAATAGTGACTCCAGTACGGGTCGAACTGGTACAACCTGTAATATCATTCTCAACTTCTGCATAATAAGTTGCAGTTACATCTGCTGAAGGAGTAAATATCTCCTCATTATTACCTGAAGTTGTTCCTGCGGCAAGGGTTCCTCCTGTTGGAGCAGTATACCACTTAATTGTTAATCCGGTGCCCGGATCATTCACACGAATGGAAGGAATGATATCACCGTCGCAATACTCCGCATTTACTGGATTAGCGGCGTTAGCTGGCGATGAATTCCTTGTTACGGTAGCCCCGGTTCTGGCTAAGCTTATACATCCGCTTACATCATTTTCAATTTCCGCGTAATAAGTTGCTGTAATATCTGTTGAGGGTGTAAATATCTCTCCATTATTCCCGCTTGTTGTTCCAGCTGCTAACGTACCTCCCGTCGGGGCAGTATACCAGTTAACGGTTAATCCGGTACCAGGATCGTCAACCATAACTGGAGGAATGGGATTACCACCGCAATAGGACGCATTTACCGGATTAGAAGCATTTGGTGGAATATCACTTCTGGTTAAGGTCACTGCTATTCGGTTTGGACTTACACATCCTGTTACATCATTCTCCACTTCTGCAAAGTAGGTTGCAGTCGCATCAGTCGATGGTGTAAAAATCTCCTCATTATTTCCGGAAGTTGTGCCAGCTGCAAGAGTATTCCCTGTAAGATCTGTATACCACTTAATTGTAAAACCATTACCCGGATCAGCAACACGAATGGAAGGGATTGGATCTCCAGCACAATATATTGCGCTTACCGGATTAGTCGCGCTGGAAGGTAGTGGATACTTGATTACCATTACAGCCACTCTGGTAGCACTTACACAACCGGTCACATCATCTTCTATTTCTGCATAATATGTAGCTGTAATATCATTGGTCGGAGTAAATATCTCTCCGTTGTTCCCCGAGCTTGTTCCTGATGCAAGGGTACTTCCTGTCATTGTGGTATACCATTTCACGGTAAAGCCATCGCCAGGATCAGCTACCTGTATCGAAGGTATTGCTTCTCCTGTACAATAGGCCCCACTTAATGGATCTGTAGGGTTTGCAGGTATCGGCTCTTCTGTCACAGTAGCCGATACCCGGATCAAACTCGTACATAATGTCGTTGTATTTACCACCTCAGCATAATAAGTTCCTGCTGCTGAGGGTGTATAAGTAGTGCCTTCACTCAGTTTAGTGCCACCCGTTGATGCCGAGTACCAGTCAATCCTGAATCCCACTCCAGGATCATCCACTGATACCGAACTTACAGGATCTCCTTCACAATAAAAACTACTCGAAGGATTTGCAGCATCTTGAGGCAACGGATTAATTGTCGATTTACTTGTATGTGTATCAGATATATTACTTCCGCCTGGACCATAATATACTTCCGTGTCAATTTCTTCTTCTCCGCTTGTTGCAGATGCTTCAGGCGCTGGAAAAGTCATTGTCCCATCATCGACGATATCAAAATCCCCAGTTAATAATTCGACTCCATTAAAAATTATTTTTGTGCAAGGATCGGGATCTCCAAATCCAGATCCACTTACCGTAACAGTCTCTCCAACACATAATACGGATGGACTCACATCCGTTATTGTCGGTAATTGAGCTAATGTGTTGAATGAAATTAATATAAATAATAGAAACGAAAGCGTTTTTATGCAAAAAGCTGGTAGTTTTCTTAGATAAAAATCCATCCTAATTACTTTCATAACCTCCATCTCTTATAAATATAAGCCAGTTAATATGGATCTATCGGACCAGGTAAATCTTGCTCTTCACTATTCTTATCTTTATTGGATATTAAATCGATGATAAGATAAACTCCTCCAGCAAAAACAACTGCTGGTGCTATCCAAAACGCTCTTGGAATCCTATTTTTTATTTGAAATGATTCACTAAACGTAAAATCACCAAAAAACCTTGAATTGACTAATTTGAATTGGAATTCTTTTCCACCGTTGATATCCTTGGTCACCTCCCAATTAAATTCACTAACGTTATCAAGGACGGCAATTTGTTTAATATAGATACCCTCACTGTACAATTCCAAATAATAGGTATCATCCATGTTTCCCCCAATCCACCTGATGGTAATTGGGTTTTTTCTTTTTACAACAGTGCTTGACATAGGGTATGTGAACCTAATTGAGTCTGCCATTTCTTCAGCTTTTACTTCATCTAAAGAATGGAATTTATTAATAAAATTATTATCAGATATATTTTTATTAACAAGCCATTTTCCATGAATGTCTGCATGATGAGCACTAGCATGAACTGAACAAATCGAAAAAACAATGAATGCAAATAAACTAATCCTTATCCTTATCATAATTCCAAAAATAATATATTAGTAAATTTATAAAAAATATTGGAATAATTATCTAATATTCCTTTTTTTTTGAGAATCCCCCAGCAGAAGACAGGATTCACTCAAAAATAGCTTAACTAAAGATAGTTAATCATCAATAAAAATGAAATGAAATCATTTTTACATTTTAATTATCATACATAAAATCCCAAATAATAATAGATGATCCCTCAACTTACATGGCCATGATTCATTTTCTTATTATTATTTTCTGACAATCCGGAAGTAACTTATTTGATAATGTCAAATTCTCCTCTATGGTGGAAAGGATTCATCAAGGTTGTGTAAATTTTACTACAGTATTTTTAACCTCATTTTCTTAGGCAATTTGCTAATTTAAAAAAATCAGGAAATGTAAAAAATTTATGAGGAGTAGCGAGAGAATAATTCAAAAAAGAAAAATCAACAAATCCTGGGTAGTTGTTCACCTGATAACATACCTACTACTCTATTACCCCCTATTCCGGATTTTACATAAACTTTCCCATTATGTTCATTTTTAATTACCCCTATGATTGAAGCATGTTTCCCTTCTTCAAATTCTTGTAGAGTGTGCACAATCTTTTCCGCCACGTATTGTGATGCTATGGTAATAAATATCCCTTCGTTAGCTACGTATAGAGGTTCCAGACCCAATAATTCGCAGGCAGCCCTGACCTGTTTATCTACCGGGAATGAATTTTCATCCAATGCTATCCCGAATTTACGCTGAATGGCTATCTCATTTAACACTGTTGCAACGCCGCCCCTTGTTGGGTCTCTTAATAGTTTTATATCTTCCCCAAATTGATCTATTAATCTGGTTGTCATATTATGCAAGGGTCTGGTGTCACTGAGAATATCAGTTTCAAAAGAAAGGCCTTCACGAACAGATAAGATGGCCATTCCATGTGTACCCATTAAGCCGCTGATGATTACAACATCATCCGGTTCTATTCTGTTGATGTCGATCCTGGAATGAGCCAATAACTCTCCAATTCCAGTTGTATTTATAAATATTTGATCTCCTTTTCCTTTTTCAACTACTTTCGTATCACCAGTCACAATTTGCACCCCTGATTTTTCACAACTGATCTTTATGGCAGCTAAAATTTCCCAAAGATCGGTGATTTTCATCCCTTCTTCAATAATGAGGCTTAAAGAAAGATATTTCGGAATGGCACCACACATAGCCAGGTCGTTGATGGTTCCATTGACTGCCAATTCACCAATATTACTGCCAGGAAAAAAGATGGGTGTAATGACGAAGCTATCAGTTGTAAATGCCACCTGCCCATTTACTCCAACAATAGCACCATCATGTCGTTTTTGAAGTTCTTCAGATTTAAAAATACTGAAAATCCCATTATCCAATAGCTTATTTGTTAATCGCCCGCCGCTTCCATGACCGATGGTGATTATATCAAAATCAAATTCAGGTATTGGACATTGAAGGGTGAATTTTCCGCTCATTTTACATCGAGATATTATTTAGAATTGACAGGTTCATATCCATAATGATAATAGGCTGCACAAGCGCCTTCCGATGAGACCATTGGAGCTCCCAACGGATTTTCAGGTGTGCAATTAACACTAAAATATGGACATTCATTTGGCTTTTTATAACCTTTCAAGATATCACCTGCCATACATTTTTCCTCATGAGTATATTCTGTATCCTGTAAGCTAAATCTGCGAATTGCATCGTATTTTGCATATATATCACGTACCTGATAACCACTCATGGGGATTTTACCTATTCCGCGCCATTCCCTGTCCCCTGTTTCAAATACTTCGAATATTACAGCTTTTGCCCTGGAATTTCCCTGCTTTTTTACGACCCTGGCATATTGATTTTCAACGGTTGCTTGTCCTTCCTCCAATTGTTCTACACACATTTTAATCCCCTGTAATAAATCAACAGGTTCAAATCCAGTAATTACAACTGGTACTTTATATTTTTTTGTAATGGTTTTGTATTCCTCAATTCCCATCACTGTACATACATGACCTGCTGCTAAAAAGCCATTTATTCTATGATCAGGATCTGTTAAAATCGCTTCCATGGCTGGGGGTACCAGTACATGTGATGTAAGAATAGAATAATTATTTATACCTGATTTGTGCGCAATTAACACTGAAAGAGCATTTGCCGGAGCTGTAGTTTCAAAACCTACGGCGAAAAAGACAATTTCTTTTTCTGTATTTTCCTTTGCTATCTTCAGCGCATCCAAAGGAGAATAAACAATTTTGATATTTGCCCCTGCTGCCTTGGCTTTTAAAAGACTCCCTGATGAACCTGGAACACGCAACATATCACCGAATGAACACAGAATTACATTTGGCATTAATGATAAATTAATTGCTTTATCAATCATTTCAATTGGTGTAACACATACAGGACAACCAGGGCCATGAATCATTATTATCTCATCTGGCAAAAGGTTAAGAATCCCATTTTTAACTAATCCATGCGTTTGTCCACCACATATTTCCATGATATGCCAGGATCTGGATACCATTGATCTGATATGCCTTAAAAGTTCCTTTACTATTTGTTGATCCCTGTATTCTTCGAGGTGTTTCATTAATCTTCTTTTTTATTAAAATCATCCTCTTCCAAATCATTTAATTCTTCTATTTCCTTCAAGTATTCCAATGTTTTTTTAGCTTCTTCCTCATCCACAACCTGTAATGCTACTCCTACATGTACCAATACATAATCGCCGATACCAGCTTCAGGTACCATGGATAAGTTTACCTCTCTTAGAATGCCATCAAAAGAAACCATTCCAAGTCTGAAAACCTCGTCTACTGAAGGCTCTATTTTTATAATTTTTCCTGGAATTGCTAAACACATAATATATAGATTTTAAGAAATTTTATGATTCACTTGTAAAACGTTTTCCTTTAAGTTTTTTGAGGTATAATAATACATCAATTGTCCAAAAGAAATGCATTCATCATTTGGCGAAAGCTCCTTATGAAAATATAAATTAAATTTATTATCCATAATTTCATAGATAAGATCAATTAACAAACCATTCTGAAAAACACCTCCCGAGAAAGCTATATCAAATATGTTTTGTTTTTTTGCATAAGTTTCAATCATTTTTGCAAGCGTAATATGAAACTTTAATGCAATTTCGCTCCTATCGATATTACTATGAATATATTCATTGGTAATCTCACGCATTAAGCTATACGTGTCAAACTGACTAAATTCATTATTTAACTGATCATAATACAAATCGTATCCGGGATTTTTAATTAAAAATGAAATTGCTTCGGATTCCAGATACAATGCGGATTCACCTTCGTACGAATTAATATCCGAGATCCCTAATAAGGAAGCAACTGCATCAAATAATCGCCCTACAGAGGATGTCTTTATGGAATTTTTCTGTATTATGGAAGTATAATTGGTCCATTCCTGATTAGTGAACTTATTTTTAACAATATCCTGGATATATTCGACATGGTGTACAAAAGATAAAAGGGATAATCTGGGCTCCAATGCCATTTTATCGCCTGCAATATGCGAAAAATATGACCAATGAGCTGAACGATTTAGTTTTTTATCCTGATAAATGAAAAATTCTCCACCCCAAATATGATGATCTTTTCCCATTCCGGTTCCATCCCAAATAACACATAATATATCTTTCTTATTGAGAAGATTATTTTCTGCTAACACAGCATAGGCATGCGCCTCATGATGCTGAATTTTTAAAACAGGTATATCAAATTCACTTGCAATTGTTTCTCCGGAAATAGTTGATGGATAATCCGGGTGTTGGTCAACAAGTACTATTGCGGGTTTGAAATCAAGTACTCGATTCATATATTTAATGGTCTTTTCAAAGCTTTCCTGAGATTCCAGAGTACTTGTATCACCCAAATACTGGCTTATATAAAACCTTCCGTTGTGATACATACCAAATGCACTCTTCAACATGGCTCCCATGGCCAGCACAGGCTCACCAAGATAATATTTTAAACCTTTCAAGGTTATCCCGGGTGCTATGCCTCTCGATCTTCTTAAGATTATCCTATGATTATAATTGATCGAGAATTGAATAACAGAATCATCCTGTGGCATAACTATATCACGATTATTTACCAACAGATAATCGGCAATTTCTGAAAGATATTCCAAAGCCATCTCATCTTCATATATGATTGGAGAACCACTGATATTGCCTGATGTTGCAACGATGGGTTTATTTACTCCTTTCATGATTAATAGAAATAATGGTGTATAGGGTATCATAATACCTATCCGATTAAGTCCCGGGGCGATTATTTCCGGAATAATTGCTGAACTCAAATGATCCTTCATCAAGCATAAAATTATTGGACTTTCCGGACTACACCACATTTGCTTGATCGTAGTATTTATGTATACATCCTTTTCAGCAGTTTCTATATCCGGATACATTAATGCAAATGGTTTGGATGGACGATGCTTCCTTTTCCTTAAATTTTCCATAGCTGATGCTGAGGTTGCATCCGCCATTAAAAGGAACCCCCCAATTCCTTTAACAGCAATTATTTTACCTTCGAGAATTGCTGTTGAAATGAATGAAATTATTTCAGACTGGCTTACTTTTTTTTGGTTACCCTCCGAATCAAACAAAGTAATCTTAACCGGACAATCGGAACATGAATTCGTCTGAGAAAAAAAACGTCGATCCATTGGATTCATGTACTCATTTTTGCAGGAAGAGCACATACGAAAATGATCCATCGTCGTATTCCCCCGATCATATGGAATTTGTTTGATAATCGAAAATCTCGGACCGCAATTTGTACAGGTTATGAAAGGATATAAATATCGTTTATTCCCCGGATCTTCAAGTTCTTGTTTGCATTGATCACAAATGGCAAAATCGGGGGTGAGTGTAATATTTGTATTACCTGAATTTGAGGACAATTTGATTTCAAATGAATCAGCATTTCGAAATGGTACCTGCCAAAATTTCAATTCTTCGATGATCGCTTGTTCGGGACAACTTGATTTAATGAAGTCACATAAAGCTTTGACTTGAGTTAAATCTTTAGTTAAAACTTCGATATGAGCTCCATCCTTTGTATTTGATACCCATCCTTTGAGATTCCGCCGGGAAGCTTCCCTGAATATGAACGGTCTGAATCCTACCCCCTGAACTCTTCCCAGTATATGTATATGGTATCTTATCACACCAATATATCCTTGCGTTGCATTTGTTGCTTGATCCAATCGATCCAAACATCCATTCCATCACCTTTTGTTGCTGACATTTCCATGAAGATTATTTCGGGATTAACTTTCCTGGCATAGTCTTTGGCTTTCTTCAGGTCAAACTCAACGTATGGGAGAAGATCAATTTTATTTATAATACATATTTGGGAAGTCATAAACATATCAGGATATTTAATGGGTTTATCTTCACCTTCTGTTACACTCATGATCACAACTCGCCATTTTTCACCCAGATCGAAGAGTGCAGGACATACCAAATTACCGACATTTTCAATAAATAATACGGAATCCTGGTCTGGTTGAAGTTTTTGAATCGCATGAAGCACCATGTGGGCATCCAGATGACAGCCTTTTCCTGTATTAACCTGAACCACGTTTGCTCCTGTTTTCGCTATTCTATCTGCATCATTTGAAGTTTGCTGATCGCCTTCAATAATTGATAATGATATTTTTGAATCTAAAAGTTGAATTGTTTTTTCAAGGAGTGTTGTTTTGCCAGATCCCGGAGAACTCACAAGATTTAAAGAAACAATGTTTTTAGCAAGAAAAAATCCACGGTTTCGTTCTGCCAGGAGATTATTTTTATATAATATATCCTGTTCCAATTTGACTTCTCTGGTATCATGACTATGGTGATCATGATGATGCGAATTCGTATGATCATGGTTAAGATCATGTTCATGATTTTGAACATCATCTACGTTATTTTTTTCACCTGGTATTGTTATTTTAACTACATCATCCGGTTGTCCACATCCACAAGTTGAGCACATAATCTTATTTTTATATTAAAGTTAACGATTTTACACGAAGTTCTTTTCCACTTTTAAAATCTTTAGAATAGGAATGACAAAAAGGACACTCATCAAAAATATTTTCCAGATCATATTCCCCACTACATTCAAGACAAACTGCTTTACCTTTAATGTAGTGTATTTCTTTTTTTGCTTTTTCCAATACGGTATCATTTACAGCAAATTCCCAAGCAAAATCCAAAGCCTGTGGCTCTATTCCGGATAATTTCCCAATTTCTAATTCTATTCGTTCTACGGAAGTAGCCTTATGTTTTTTAACTTCCTTTTCAGCAATATCAACAATGCTTAAAGCAATTGAAAATTCATGCATATACTTAATTCGTCTCTGGATTTAGTTAAAAATTACTATCTTATATTGATCCCTAAATTAACTAATAAATCAGATTCAAATTCTGATATACATCATACTTTAAAGCCCTTTTTATCCAATGAAATGATTTTCTAAAGTAAAACATAAAAAAGTTGATAGAACTGATTTTGTTTATCGGTTATGTCTCTCAACAATAGCCACTATCCTGGTAATTGTATTCACAAGAATTTCCCTGTCTTCTTATTTGAAAAATTGAACATGGCAGGATTATTCCTAAATCTTAAAATTTTATTTAATACTTTTAGTTGGTTTTATTTGTCTTTTCTTACAGGAAATTGTAACTCGCAGGCTGTTTAATTATCTTTTGCCTATTTATGAAAAACAGAACACCTTTTCCACCAGTATTCTGGGTAGCTAACAGCATTGAAGTACTTGAACGTTTTGCTTACTATGGTATATACATGGGTTTTGGCATCTATCTCCAACAACTGGGATATTCCCGTGGTGATCTTGGAAGCATTCAAAGCATTTTTTTAGCTGTTTCATATCTCATTCCTCTTTTTTCGGGATCATTTGCTGACAAATATGGCTTTAAAAAGGTATTGATCATCTCATATCTGGCATATCTTCCTTCCATTCTTCTCCTGATCGTAACAAAATCATTTTCCGGTATTGCATTAACCATGCTCACCATTGGCTTTGCTGCCGGAATTTTTAAACCTCTGATCTCTGGAACTGTTCGGGCTGTAACAGATTCTACCAACAAAACATTGGGATTTGGTATTTTTTACCAGATGGTTAATGTTGGAGCATCTTTCGGCCCACTGGTCATGGGAAAATTGAGAGCGATGGACTGGGATCTTGTTTTTTATGTTGCAGCTGCAACAATTGGGCTGATGTTTGTCATTACTATATTATTTTATAAAGAACCTCCCAGGGAAATAGAAGGAATTTCCATGAAGCAAAAATTTAAGGATATCTGGATTGCTTTATCTGATTATAAGTTCGCCATTTTTATAATATTACTAGGCGTTTTTTTCTGGTTACCCTTCTGGGCATTCTTTAATTTAGCCGCAGTTTATATTGACCAGCATCTTGACACTGCAGTTCTGTATCAGAAAGTTCAGGCTGTATTAGGCACTTTGATTACAAGTATTATTGCACGTGAAGAAAATGGTATCTGGAAAATAAATGGAGAAGCCATTGCCCATACAGGATATATTATTCTAATTTTCCAGGTATTTGTATCCAGGATGTTTGAAAAAAGGCCAGCATTACCCTCCTTTAATCTGGGAATGTTCATTGCCGCAATAGGTTTTGTGATTATCGGTATAGCATTTTCGGGTTCTCCAGCCTGGGTATTTTTAGGAATCTTCCTCTTTGCTGTAGGAGAAATGATATCATCTCCCAGAATCCAGGAATACATTACCTGGATTGCTCCCCCGGAGAAAGCAGGATTATACATGGGAACGAATTTTTTGGCCACATTTATTGGCGGGGCGCTGAGCGGTGTTATCTATACCCGGTTGATGGGTACATTTGAAGCAATGAATCACCCAGAGTATGTCATGTATACACTGGCGGTTCATATGATCCTTGCCATTGTAGCCATGCTGATTTTTGTTCGAACCTTGGGTGATTTTAAAGAACTCAGCAATTAATATGGTTAGTGAATCAGGGCGATTAATCCCTGATTACAGGAAACTTCTCTTTGATATTACTTTCAAAAAAACCATCTAAATCAGTGGTCTCTATAAACTTTTCCCAAAGGATCCTGGGTATCTGTTCATAAATCACCTTTTCTTTACCTACGGTAAGAATCAGCAATCCTGTCTTCCCATCACATGAATAATAATGACCAGCCCTTACACCCGATGTCCTTGATATTTTAAAATTTTGATTGAATCTGAAAACAGATTCTTCTATAGCTTTTAATTTTTGATCAAAGGACAGATACTGGATATCAAGACTATCACAATTTGTACTTTGTGGCCCGACAGGATAATTGTGCTCAACTTCCTGCCCATATGAAAGTTGATAGAATACTATTAGAAAAAATAAAATATTTCTTATCTGAATCATTTCTCTTTAAAAGAAAAATCCATATCTCAGATTTAACAATAGTTGTTCGTCTGTGGTTGATGTAGATAGATCAGCGCTGAAGACAAATTTCCTGAGTGGTGCGATCCAAATACCACCTCCGTATCCTGCATGCCAGATATCTGATGTTCCGGAATCTGTTGACGGATCAATACCTTCTTCATTTTTATACCAAACTCGTCCGGTATCAAAGAATCCATAAATACCGAAACTCCCCGGGAAAAGCGGCATATTAAATCTAAATAACCGGATCCTGGCTTCAAGGTTAACAAATAAGGTTTTATCTCCTGAAAAACGCATCCTTCGATGACCCCGTAAATTCGTTTTCCCACCGAGATCATTAGACTGATAAAAACGATAAGTTCCATCGTTTATAGCCCCGCCAACCCTTGCAGCGAGCGTTGTATTAAGCGATCCACCCGTGCTTTGATAAAAAGCTAAATCTGATTCCAACGTGTTAAATTGAATACTATCGTTATCGACTTCGAATGTCCGGGATATCCAGGTAGACCAGAATATGCCATGTCTGGGAAATGACTTGCTATCTCTTGAATCAAAAATATAGCCTGCTCTGATGCCTGTAAAAAATTTCAAATCATCATGTTCGGGCGTAGGAAAATCTTCAAGATATTTTCGTTCAGCATTTTCGGGCTCGTTTATTCTATATAAATGAAGGATTGGTCCAAAAAGAAAAGATTGAGATCGTTGTTGAAAAGGTCTTATGAATAGTGGCCTGATATCAATAGATGCATATTTAAAATGATAAAATTCTGCTTCACGTTTTTCTTCATCCAGTACCGTTTCGTTACCGAGTCCATAATAATAATCCGTGTATGTGGGAAACTTGATATCTGCTGATATATTAAAATCCCAGGTACCAATTATCCCAATAAAATCTCCTTCATATTTAAATTTAAATGAATTAACCAGTGGCGAATATCTGAGTGAATATTTCTGCATATTTTTATATGGATTCTTTCGAAAACCATAAGTAAAAAAATTCACTTCACCAACAAAGAAAATACCATCATCAGGAGTGATATCGATATATACAATCGGAGTGAAAAAGTTATAATTAAATGATTGACGGTTAAAAGCGTTTACTCCTACCTCATTCGAAATCTTTGATTTCAATTCTTTGCCGGCACTCACCTTTATTCCGCCAATATTATCATACACTATTGTTTTTTTACTTAATCCCCGAACGGAAGAATAATCTTCCAGTTCATCATCACCATATCCGCCAATCACTCTTAATTTTATCCCCTTTTGTACATTTCCGGATATGGAAAATCGATCCTCATCACCCATTCCATATAAACGGATTTCATCTGTCACATCCGTTTTAAAAATTCGCTCATACATTTTTCGATCCGGTCTTTCACTTTTCTGTTTCAGGTCCCAAACAGTAACTTTCGTTTCGTTATCTGACAATCTTTCAACATTGAACCACTCTTCCTCCTCACTACCTACAACATTAACATTTTTCGAAAGAAATTCGTAATACTCATTTGCATATTGTTCCAGATCGTCTCTTCTTCTTTTCAATTTAGCGATAATCTTTTCCCCTGAATGCTGATATATTTCATCCGGAAATTCATTTATGGCATTAACAATAACCGAATCAGTCAAATTATTTTGTAAAAATCGAGTTGTTGATTCCCAATCGTTCCAGTCAGGCTCAGTCAAAAAGGTACGATCAAAATGACGCGCATTATAATTCATACCTTTTATATCACGAATCTTATAATCGAAACCCTGAAATTTAGCCAATGATGGTTGACGTGTACCATATTTTATCAAAAATCCATCATTATAAAAGAAGGTTTGATCTCTATCTCTAGGTATCACCTGATAAGATTTATTTTTCCCTTTTTCATCGAATTCAGCCCATCGCCACTGATCCTCATGACGGTCCCAGTCTCCAATCCACATATCGAATAATCTTGATTTTAATACCTGAAGTTGGTCAACATACAATTCATTATCATCAAATATAGCCTCAATAAGATCATCAGTACCTATTACATCATCTGGTTTTCCAAAACTTTCTAAATCGTCGAATTCATCCATAGGACGCTCTTCAAACAAATATAATCCATTGGCATAATCGTCCCGATACACACCTAATGCGGGATCGTCCGGTAAATAAACGAGTTGCGGATTAGTATGATAAACATCTACTGCATCCGCCAGAGAAGGTACTACATAAGCTGCATAAGGATGTGATGAAGAAATAAAATCCTTTACAAGGTCTGCGACGATGGTTTTTCTCAAATCAGAAGGTACTGCAGCCTCCGGAAATTTTTCAACCGAGCGTAAAACATATTCCTGATCCTTATCGTTTTCCAGACGCAACGATCTTGTTTGCATTCCTCCTCCTCTTTTTTTGGGTGTCAAACCACCTTTAGTAGTTTGAATATCAATATAAGGTATATTTTTTACCAATTGTCGCCATTCCGCCCTGTAATTATTACCCATAATACCTGGTTTCCTTTTAGGAACTCCGTAGGCATAAGAGGCCACGGTATCTATGGTTAATCCAGTAAAATTTATATCACTTTTTCTATTGTCAACTTTCTCATCCGGTATAAATTGATACAACATTTTATCAATTAGTTTCTCAGCTGATGAAAATTCATCAACCTTCCAGACTTCAAGCCAGACCGTACCATCATTAAAAAATTTCAGCTTCATGAATCCATTTTCACTGGATGTAAAATGATCTGTTTTCTTCTTTACATGCTTTCCCTGTACACTGGAGCCACTAATTAATTGATGTAAATTTCCTTCTCTGATATATTGCAATGATAATTCATGGGATGAAACATAAATTACATTATGGTTCGACTTCAAAATACCTTTTAATCCTTTGATAAGAGCTGAATACGTTGGATTTGCAAAATCATTGATCTGCCCTACCCAGTTCCGATACAAATAATATAATGACCCGAAAATCGGTGGCGTAGCATGGGTATAACCAGGTAAATATCCATTGTGAGTGCCATAACTCATAATTGGATGATATCCTGCAATTATAACATGTTTATCTTTATGTCGCAATAAAGCATCATGCAGCTGTACGAGTAAATCGCCGGCGCTTTGGATTTCACATTCTAGATTTTCCCAATCAAGATCTTCCTTTTCTCTGTTTAGCCACCATTGTGTATCGATAAAAATCAATACAGTACGATCGTCAATCTCCACCTCTTCAGGACCAGGGCATCCATTATTGGGTAAAAAAACTTTATCTTCAAACAATTTTTGAATCAGTTTTTCAACATTCCTTATCGTCACATGACTGCTTTTTTTGCTGAAAAACCATTCTATCGGTCCGGGTATTACATAAAAATTGCTTTCAGTTTCTTTCAATTTTTCAATGTTTTTATAATAGATTTCACCTTTTAGATATTTATCAACATCACTCGCACCTTCTGGGAGAACATTATGTGGTAATAAATTACCAAGAAAAATAACGGAAGACCGATCTCCTTCATCCTTAAGTTGTTCTCTCAATACATTTAATACAGGGTAATTATCCTGGCTTTTTACCATTCCTGTATTTCCCAATAGATAAATCTGATGCTGAATCTTTTCATCTGGAGGTATATTTTGGGTAAAACAATGTGTAATGGAAAAAATTCCAATTAGTTTAAATAATAAAAATGCATTTATATATTTCATTATATATGATTATGAAATATGGTTTTATTATAACCTAAAATTCAATCCCGATCCTTACATCCATATGCTCAGCTATATGACCGTGTGCTTTTAACGAAAACCCTAAACTAAAAAATTTCCCTATATTATAAAACATTCCATAACGCTGAAAAAATGATTTGGTTGACGATGGAAAAGGACTATATGCATAATATGCCATTTGCTGGGTGAATGAAAAGCGGCCTACGACAAACGCATGTCCTGCATGAATGGATAATACAAATGGAGGATAATCTTTTTGCATTCGATTTGATAATTCCTGATATGATCCATCGTAAACTAACTCTGTACCAAGCAAAAGCCCATTTATATTCGTAAAACCTTTAATAATTCCACCTTCCAGACCAATCATTAACTTTTTTTCTTCAGGGAAGTTTTCATCAGCATCCACTGTCCGGATTGACCAGAACAGGCGTGAGTATCCATGGAATTTTTTACTTTTCAATCCTGGGTATTTCATCTGTGATTTCAGATTAACCGGATGGAATATATAATCAACACCCAGGGTTAGGGTTGGAAAATTCATGCCCTTATTAGGCATTTTTAATCCACCGTTTGAAATATGATTGTAATTTAATCCCATATTTATCTGATAATTCTCCCGGATTAAATAATTAAATGAAAAATTTAGCAATAAAATTCCGCTTATTGTTGAACTATAATATAAATTATCTGGATTTGTCAGTTCATCATACACCTGATCAAGATACATCAATCCTATGCCACCACGTAGTGAAAGTCTGAATCTTGATTTAAAATTCAGATAAGGTTCAATAAACATTATAAGATTGTATGAATGTCCTAAAACATCAGGATTTCGATAGTCAAAATAATCAAATGACAGTCCAATCCGGCTATAACAATTGCAATTTGACCATGCTTTCAGGCTTATGAATAACTTGCTGATATCAAACTGAAATCCCCAGACATTTTTCTGTGAGATCTCTTTTAATTCTTCATAGTGAGGAATGATAAATCCATAATGAAATTTCCCCCCTATAAAGATTGGTGATCGTGTTGAATCATTATTATTTGAACATAATCCTGATTGTATGTAAAAAAACAAAATCCATATGGTAAAGATCCTTTTCAATTTCTCACGATTATATGGTGCTGCATTTTAACAATTCTTTCCCACAAATGAAACATTAAAATAATATCTCATTGCTTACCTTTGCCAGAAATATCTGTCGCCAAATGAGAATTCATTTTATCACTTATCTGATCATCATATTCTGGAATCAGGCCTTGGGCTGGGGTCAGACAGGTCATCGTGTTATTGGGCAAATTGCAGAAGAACACCTGACCAGGAAAGCAAAAAAAAATATCGCCAAAACCCTTGGAGGCGAAAATATTGCTATGACAAGTAATTTTATGGATGAAATACGGTCTGACACAACATATTACTTCCTTGATCCTTGGCATTATTGCACGATTCCTGATGGTAAAACATATGATGAAGCGGGCACACCGGAAGATGGAGATATTATTTCGGGTATTAAAAAATTGATTTCGGAATTGGAATCAAATAATTATACAATTGGAGATGAAAAATTCACTTTAAAATTACTGATACACCTCATAGGTGATATTCATCAACCCCTTCATGTCGGAAATGGAACAGACCGTGGGGGGAATAATGTAAGGGTTGAATATTTCTGGGAAAATTCTAATTTACATCGCGTTTGGGATTCAGGTATCATTGACAGACAAAAACTCAGTTATACCGAATATACGCATTGGATAGATCATGCCAAAAAGAGACAAATCATTGAATGGCAATCCTCAGACGTAATGAAGTGGGCGTATGAATCCATGTCCTTTCGAAGTCAGGTTTATAATCTGCCTGAAAGTAAAAAAATTGATTACAGGTATAACTATGAGAATATTGAGCTTGTAAATCTTCGTTTATTGCAGGCTGGAATCCGGTTGGCCGGTATTTTGAATGAACTATACGGTTAATTTTGTTATTTTGTGCTAACAGATTTATAAGAACATTATGAATAAATTTATTGCTCTGGTAGGCATGGCCGGATCCGGGAAATCAGTAGTTGCGGATGAGTTAATTCGAAGAGGATATCATTTCTTCAGGTTTGGTCAGATCACGATGGATATCCTGGTTGAACGTGGCCTGGAAGTGAATGAAACAAATGAAAGGAATATACGGGAAAATGTGCGGAAGGAGCATGGGATGGGCGCATATGCCATTTTGAATATACCAAAGATTGAGAATTATCTAATTACCGGCAACGTGGTCGGAGATGGATTATATAGTTGGAGTGAATACAAAATACTGAAAGAAAAATTTGGAAATCATATGTTTGTTATCGCAATATACGCCCCACCGGAAGTACGGTATGAGCGACTTTCCCAACGAAAGCAAACCAAAGATGACAAAAATATCCGGTTTCGACAGATGACCCCGGAGCAGGCTAAAAGCAGGGACTTTGCTGAAATCGAAAATATTGAAAAAGCGGGTCCCATTGTAATGGCAGATTACACAGTAGTGAACACAGATAACATCGATAACCTCCTTAAACAGCTCGATCATATTATTAAAGAAATAGAACATAAAAAATGACAGAAAAAGAAAAGTATATCAGACCTACCTGGGACGAATATTTTATGGAAGTCGCCCGTACAATCGCTAAAAGAGCCACCTGTGACCGTGGAAGAAGCGGATGTGTGATTGCTAGAGACAGGCAATTACTTGTTACGGGATATGTAGGATCACCGGTAGGTTTGCCCCATTGTGATGAGGTTGGTCACCTGATGAAAAAAGTAATTCACGATGATGATTCCATATCCCAACATTGCATGCGAACAGTTCATGCTGAACAAAATGCCATTTGCCAGGCTGCAAAACTTGGTGTAGCCATCAATGGTGCGACCCTGTATTGTAAAATGACCCCCTGTCGCACTTGCGCTATGTTAATTATCAATTCGGGGATTACAAAAGTAGTTTGTGAAAAAAAATATCACAGGGGTTCAGAATCCGAACAAATGTTTAAAGATGCTGGTATCCGACTGGAATATTTTGAGGAAGTGATTGAGCAGTATGAAAATCAATAATCAATTTTCAATAAAACAATTAAAAATCAATACCAAATTTACAATGTCTCAAACTACGTATCCACTGAGAATTGAAACTTAAATATTGGAATTTGTTTGATTATTGGTCTTTGATATATAATTGTTAATCGTTTATTGAACATCGGTTATTTAAATCATTTGCATGCATTATTCTGCATCACATAATATCGAATATCATTGATAAAAAGTTGATCTTCTCTCAATTCAGTAGGTACTATTACGGGATCATTCATTTTTTTGAAATATAACCGCAATGTGCCCTCACGACCTATGCCTTCGGCTTCCCAGGTACCTGATTTATTTCCTTTGACCTGTTTTGAAACATTAGCAAATCCCTTGATCTTGATATAACTCCTGAAAGTTCCATCAGGACATAACCAGAGCTGGTTTTTTCTTTTAGCTTTTTCATATGGGTTGACCTGACGTGTAGCGAGATATTTATTCCCAAAAAAATCAGTCCAATCAAAGTTCTCGTAGACATCACCTAAGGAAGGTTCGCTTAGTATTGAATTATCCATAAACTGTTTCAGACCGGCCTTAGTATCTTCCAAATATGGTTCAAGCGTAATCAATAATAAAACAAGACATTTATTATAATCAGAACATTTAGCCTCCATATAACCTTTTGCATTATTGGTACTGTTTTCAACTGTGAGATCTGCTGCAATCGCCTCACCTCGCTCAAATACTTCGGAAGATCTAACCAGTTTAATATTATTCTCCACTTCAAGATCCGGACCGTGAGTCCATCGTTCCCGGAGTTCTTCTTTTGTATCATCAAAAGCAAAAGCATAAATAGATCCTTCCGGATGTTCCTGAGACATCAAAAGGAACATCTCGGTTTGATGCGGTAATACACCAGCCCAGCCTTCGGGAATCACGGATAAAAGGCCAACTGTAGGAGCGAAAATGGTGTCACCTGGTTGATAAATGAATCCTGGACGAAGTCTATCCTGGGCCTTGATTGAAAAAAACATCATAACGAGGAAGGAGAATATTAATATTTTGCCCAAACACTTTTTCATAGAATAATATAATTAGGTTTAAAATAATAATTCATATCATATAATGTGAATTACAAATCCTGCATTACATGAGTTAATCTTTAAAATTAGTAATTCATTTATTGGAATTTACGATATAACGATTGAATTATACTTTTTATATCAGGAGGATGATAAAATATATGCGGCCAAACCTTTATATTGTTTTGGTTTTTCAATATCCATTAACAAAGCGGTCTCGATTAAAGCGAGGTGTGAATAACCTTGCGGAAAATTTCCCAATAACCGTTTTGTTTTGAAATCAATATCTTCACTGAACAATCCGAGGTAATTACTGCAGGTTAATACATGATCAAATATTTTCCTGGCTTCTTTTTCTTCACCAATTTTATATAAACTTTGAATCATCCAGAATGTACAGATGGTAAATGAAGAACTGGGTAATCCAAAGTCATCTTCATTGATATAACGATACATTAGTCGATCCTTAAGGAGTTCTTCCTTGGTTTTTAAAACGGTACTGACATATTTTGGATTATCGGCTTCAATAAAACCATAATGTTCCATCAACAGATTTGCAGCATCCATATTTTTACTTCCGTAATGCTGGGTAAATGCCTTCACTTCCTCATTCCATCCATTTTTCATAATATCTTCTTTAATCCGATCACGCAATTCTGACCAGGGTTCGACGTATCTATCCTTCCCAAGTAATTGAGCTATTTTAACTCCTCTGTCTGCACCAACCCAGACCAATACTTTTGAAAAAACAAAATGCTTTTCTTCATTTCGAATTTCCCAGATTCCTTTATCAGGTTCTTCCCAGTGTAGACTGATTTTTCTCATTACCGATCGAACAATTGTCCATAAATCTTCACTTCTTCCGGTGGTTATCTTGAAGTTTTCAAAATCCTGATAGATTACGTCCATAAGAACGCCTACAATATCATGTTGTCTTTGTGTATAGGCGGCATTCCCGATACGAACAGGCTTGGAATTACAATAACCACTAAAATGATCCAGCGTATATTCAGTCAATTCTTTCTCCCCCCGGATACCATACATGATCTGCAATTTTTCATCTTTAGTTGGTATAATTCCAATAATAAAATTGAGAAATTCCTCCGCTTCTTTGGTATATCCCAATCTCCGAAATATTCTAACGATCATCCCGGAATCCCTGATCCAACAGAAACGATAATCCCAATTTCTAACTTCTCCTATGGTTTCAGGCAACGAGGTGGTAACCGCTGCAATTACTGCTCCGGTATTACTGTATGTCAACAATCTTAATACGAGTGCACTTCGAATGACTTCATCGCGATATTTACCAAACCCAAGACCTTTTTCAACCCAGTTAAGCCAATATACCTCGGTCCGCTGCAGATTTAAATTAACATCAGCTAAAACTGGTTTGGTAATTTTCTCATTATAACTCAGCAGGAAAAAATGATCATTTGTAATGGTTATATCTTCCTGGTTTTTGATTTTTTGATATGGTAAATCTGTATAGAGGTATACGGATTCATACGTTCCATTTAAAGTATACGACTTTATGTAATCATCCTCGATTTCAGTTTTTACATCACTGATTGCATAATTCAACTTGGGATCATATTTAACTTTAAATGTGGGCTTTCCGGAAATTACATGAATATACCGGATAATCTCAGGAGGGCTGTATGTGTCTCCATTATCATAGGTGAACCTCGGCATAAAATCAATTATCTCAAATTTATCAGATCCCCTTTCAAATCGGGTTTTAAGTATATTAGTATATGGGTGATATTTTTGAGAAATTACATAATCATCATCAACTAAAAATCCGAATTCACCCCCTTTTTGCTGATCTAAAATCTTAGCAAACTCTGATGAGGAATCAAAATCCGGGAAACACAGCCATTCTATTGAACCGGTTTTAGAAATAAGTGCAGCACTGACGCAATTACCTACGACTCCATAATCAAGATTATCCATAGAAATATCAATTTTACTGTTAAAAAAGGTTTAAAATAGTAAAATAATACAAATTATACTTTCTGAAAATAAAAAAGGCCATGCCTTAGAAACACAGCCCAATTTTATTTAATTTATCGCACCTGATATGGTCCGTGATCCGGTTTTATAAATGGATTGGAAGACATCAATGACTTTATTTCCTCAATCGCTTTTTCTAATTGAACATCTTGTCCTCTGGCTAAAGATGCAGCATCCTCTTTGACATAGATGTCAGGATCTACACCATGTCCTTCCCTGAACCATGCTCCATCCGGATCGTACATCCTGAATGTGGGAACGGTTACTACTCCACCATCGATTAATTGTGGAGATCCTGAGATTCCTATTAATCCTCCCCATGTTCTCGAACCTACTAACGGTCCCAGTTTGGCCTTCCTGAAATAATCCGGGAAAGCATCGCCACCAGATCCACTCCAACCATTGATCAACATCACCTTAGGGCCAAAATGACCAATTGGTGGCCACTGCCAATCCTTCCCATCTCTGACAGCCCAATAAGCCAATGGTTGACGATTCAATAACTCAATAAATCGATCCGGTATCTGACCACCACTGTTAAATCTTTCATCAATTATCAGCGCGTCTTTATTAAACTGTGGTGAAAACTGTCTGACCAGTTCATTTTGACCATCTATTCCTGTACTTCGAACATAAACATAACCTACTTTTCCATCCGTAGCCTCCTCTACACGTTTACGATTCTGCTCGATCCAGGCAAGATGTCGCAGCCGGGTTTCATCACTCATAAGTTCAACGATCACTTTTTTAGCCCCTTCCATTCCAGGACTGGAATTCACTGTCAATTCAACTGTCTTACCACCCAGGCCCTGGAAGGCAGCATATGGTTCTGCATTTGTATCCAGAAGGATTCCGTTTACCTCTAAAATATAATCACCATCAGATACTTCAACACCAGGCATATCAAGAGGTGACCTTACTTCTACTTCCCAGGGAGCTGGTTTAATAATTTTTTCGATCTGATAATATCCATTATTTATAACCCAGTTTATACCCAGATATCCTACATTCCTTGATTTGGAATTTTCAGTATCACCTCCGCCACGGTAAGTGTGCGAAGCGCTTAACTCACCAATCAATTCCCCAAGCACAAAATTTACATCCCAACGTGTGATGGCATTATCAATCATTTTCCCATACCGTTCTCTCATCAAAACCCAATCAACACCATGCATTCCGGGTTCATAAAAGAAATCTCTTTCAAAACGCCAAGCATCATTGAAGATCTGTTTATATTCTTCTTTGGGATTAACCACCATTTCCATTTCACTTGTCCGGAGCGGTTTGTCCATTTTTTGTCCCTCTGCAACATCGACAACAGCCAGTTTCCCATTACTCATCACCAGCAGTTTTTTGCCATCTGCTGAAGCTTCAAAAGCATCAGCATCGTCTATGATGGTTTTCTCTTCGCGTTCCTCCAGATCGTAATATTTGATGGGATTGCTATTACTACCTGACCCAGTATTAGAATAATGATGGTAGATCACTTTGCCGGAGACTGCCTGCAGATTTCCATAATTTCCTGGTTCTGCCGGAAGTACAACCATCCTGCTTTCGAATCCTTCAATGTCAATTTCAACTAGTTCAGTATCTTCCTCCTCATCATCATTTTCTACTTTTTCCTTTTTCTTTTTACTTTTTTTATTCGCGTCAGCTTCTTCCTCTTCTTTCTCTTCCTTGAGCTCTACTTCGTCATTTCTGGGTTCTAAAGGAGATGAAACATCTTTCCTTAAAGATATGGTTGCAACTTGGGTTGAATTTGGATACACGAAATTAAAATCGAAATCACTATAGACGGGACTGAAATTTCGATTGGTAAGTATATAAAGATATTTTCCATCTGGATCAAAAAAAGGATCCTGGTCATTATAAAAACCACTAGTTACCTGACTCAGGATTCCACCCTGGGTATCATATAAAAATATAGCGTTGGTACGATTTTCAAGTCCTCTTGAATAGGCAAGCCATCGACTGTCGGAAGACCAGCTAACGCTGAAATTAGCTAAAGCTCCATGAAACATCCATATCCCTTTATCTACATCAAGCGTCCGGTTTTTCTCCAGATCATAAATTTTGATTTGCATAGTCTGATCAATAAAGGCAATTTTTTTACTGTCCGGAGACCAATAAGGTTGATATCGGTATCCCGGACCAAAGGATGTTAATTTTTTTTCAGTACCATCTTCCAGGTCATACAGGGTAAGTTCGTATTCGCCGCTCCGGTCACTCCAATATGCGAGGTATTTACCATTCGGAGACCAGGTAGGATATCTTTCTGCGTTTCCAGAAGTATTCGTCAAATTTTTAACAAATCCATGTTCAGCTGGTATAGAAAATACCTCGCCCCGGGCTTCGATTATCACTCTTTTTCCATCCGGCGATATAGATCCACTCATTATATTTTTTGCAACATTTTCAGTTCTGGGGGTTAAAGTAATCAGGTCGGTAACTACCTGGATATTCACTTTTTCATACCGATCATTAGATAGATTCAGCAGAAATAATTCTCCACCAGCTTCAAAGACGATATTTTCTGGTCCTATTGATGGAAAATGAACATCATAATCTGAAAAGTTTGTAATTTGATTAGCCTGTTGATTATTCATATCATAAGACCAGATATTTAAACGGTTTTCAGAACCCCGGTCTGATAAATAATAAATTTTGTTACCATGCCACATAGGCATTTCTTCATTGGCATCTGTGACGGCTATATAGGTTGAAGTTGAATCATTCAAATTGAAAATGGTGATATCAGGTGCCATCCCTCCACGGTATCTCTTCCAGGTACGGTTTAGTCGTGATTTATCTGTGTAAGATATCTGGGTTCCATCTGGAGAAAAACTTCCAAATTCTGCGTACGGTAAAGGCATCTGCTCAGATAATCCACCTTCAGTTGAAATTAAGAAAAATTGACTAAATCGTTGACGGCCGCTATGCCGGGAGGATGCGAATAATACTTTATTTCCGTCAGGGTGCCAGTCAACAAGCCTGTCGGACATACCGTGATAGGTAAGTCTAACCGGTAATCCGCCTGTTGATGGGATTACATAAATATCCATATTTCCATCATAATTGCCACTGAAAGCTATTTGTGATCCATCGGGTGAAAATTTTGGGAATATTTCTTCCCCTGCAGGAGAGCTTAATTTTACAGCTGTTCCTCCACTCTTAGGAACTACCCAGATGTCGCCTGCGTACGAAAAGGCAATATGGGTGGAAGAAACATCTGGATATTGAAATAATCTTGCATCAATTTGTGCCTGTACGGATGATAAAACTGATACCGTCAAGCTGATAATGATTATCGTAAGTACAGATTTCATATTTCTCTTCTTTTTATGAATAATTGAATAATCGGCCAAGATAACTTTTATTTATTAAAATATTGAGGATTTAAATCTTACTGAGGGGATTTTTTGATAAATGGTTTATTTTTTTTTCTATCGGTTTTTTTAAATTTCCTTAAGCGTCTCAGGTATTATCAGGGTGCAAATTTCTCTAATTTGAAAGCAGGGATTTTCTATTTTACCCTTGTAATAAATTGATCTTAAAATGGGGAATGTATATAAATTGTTAGCTTTAAGATAATCAGTACCCTCTTTTAAATGAGCATACCTTTATTGTTGTTTTAACAAATTTTTATAATTCTGGAGATTAATTCAAAAAAACTTATTAAAAAATTAATATCTTCAGCCACGCTAACTTTTTAAGCTGGATATGGAAAATAAATCATCGAATTTGTTATACGTATTTTTACTAACCCTTGTAGCCACGCTGGGAGGATTGTTATTTGGTTATGATACAGCTGTGATTTCAGGTGCGGTGGGCTCTTTACAGTCGTTTTTTATCGACTCCTTATTTACAGATTCTGAGAAGGCAATTCGGGTTATCTGGGAGTACAGGCTTACCGTGATTGTTGTGATCCTGATTCTATCTTTTGCGGTCGGTGGCATATTCATCAAATTGTTTGGTAAAAGACGTGGTATTTCCGGATCGGTTGCCTTAGTCATATTTTTAATACTGATCCTGATCCTCAACTTCAGGGAGGAAGCTTTTCTTGATGAGGAAACCGCAAATTCAATCAAAGGATTTACCATATCGAGTGCATTGGTCGGGTGTATTCTGGGGGGAGTTTTAGGTGGATTTATCAGTCGTGTATTTGGCAGAAAAAACGGTCTGATCACTGCAGCTATCCTGTTCACCATTTCAGCAATAGGCTCATCCATACCCGAGAAAATGAACATCTTTGGAGTTGAAAACATAATTGCCTTCATCATTTATCGTATAATTGGAGGAATAGGGGTTGGATTAGCTTCCATGCTCTCTCCCATGTATATTGCTGAAATTTCTCCTCCTTCCATTCGTGGAAAACTGGTATCATGGAACCAGTTTGCAATTATTTTTGGAATGCTCATTGTCTATTTTGTCAATTATACAATTTCTTTAAAGGGAAATGACAGCTGGTTGATTGTAACCGGCTGGCGATGGATGTTTGCCTCTGAAACCATTCCTGCCATATTATTTTTAATACTTCTTTTGTTTGTACCAGAAACACCAAGGTATCTGGTGATGCAAAACAAAGAGGAAAAGGCACTCCATCTTTTAAAGAAATTAGGACAGCCAGCATTAGCACAACAAGTGCTTTCCGAAATAAAGGAAACTTTGAAGGTCAAGGATGCCCCATGGCTTTCTTATGGAGGATTATTAATTATCATTGGAATATTATTATCAGTATTTCAACAGTTTGTGGGTATTAATGTGGTCCTTTATTATGCTCCGGAGATCTTCAGAAATATGGGAAGCAAAACCGATATATCATTGCTTCAGACCATTATTGTTGGAGCAGTTAATCTATCATTTACTGTTCTGGCCATATTTACAGTCGATAAATTTGGCCGTAAACCCTTACAGATTATAGGAGCCCTGGGAATGGCCATCAGTATGTTTGGACTAGGATTTTCCTTCTACTTAAAAAGTGTCGGATTGGGATCACTGATTTTCATGCTTACCTATACGGCTTCATTTGCCATGTCATGGGGACCTGTTACATGGGTTTTGCTCAGTGAAATTTTTCCTAACCGGATCAGAGGAGCCATGTCCATCGCAGTTGCCGCCCAGTGGATCGCCAATCTCATCATATCATGGAGCTTCCCGATGATGAATGATAATTCCTGGCTGACGGATAAATTTAACCATGGCTTCGCTTATTGGATATATGGTGTGATGGGGATCCTGGCGGCTTTGTTTGTCTGGAGACTCGTTCCTGAAACAAAGGGAAAAACACTTGAACAAATGGAAAATATCTGGTCTAAAAATTAAAAAAGGGATCCTGTTTGAAGGAATCCCTTTTAAGCTACTACCCTTATATGACTAAGTAAAGATGATCTGTGTACCTTCACCACCACACATCTCGTAGAACTGCCCCACTGTAATGATATCTTTCACATGCTCACTTAGATCTTCTTTCTCTACTCCAAACATATCGGCTGCAAGTTTACAGGCAAAAATCTCACCACCACCTGCGGTGATCATATCCATAAATTCATCCACCGGAGGAATATCCAGTTTTTCCATCTGTTTTTTCATCATAGCGGAAACACCTGCCTCAACACCAGGCAATAAACCAAGAATTGACGGGAATGGTAATCCACCTGGCATACGCATGGCAGGATTTCCTACTGTCGATGTATGTAATTTGTTCATCTGATTCTTGGTAATGGCATCCAATCCGAAAAATGTAAAGAATAATTTCGCCTCTATACCTTCCATTACGGCTCCGTTAGTCATGACCAAAGCAGCATAAACATCTTCGATGGATCCTTTTGCGCAAATGATACACACCTTTTTTAATGGTTTGTCTTCTTTCACCTTTTTGGTTATCGGCTTATCAAGAACTTGTTCTTCCATATCTATAAATGTTTTATATTGATTAAAAATTATACACAACTTGCAGGTTTAGGAATACCTGCGATTCTACTTGATTTCTTTAGTGGCCCGCCAGGAAAAAGCTGGTAAAGACCTTTGATATCCACAATTCCTGAATTTCCAACTTTCCGGATGGTAAGCTGTTCGCCAGCTGTATGTTTATCACGTAGAAACTGTAAAACTTCGAAATGCTTGTCAGTTAATTCTATTCCCTCTTCTGAAGCTATTTCATTAGCTATTTCCTTATTCCACTGAGATGGATCTGTCATATATCCTTCTTCATTAAAATCAACTGTTGTACCTGCTAAATTTACTTGTCCCATAATTAAAATTATTTTAAAAGTTTATTTACTGTTTTTATTAGAATTCACGTTATCTTCTGATACATTTTTAAGGAAAGTCATAATGAAACCAATTCCCCGCTTCATTTCTGGACTCCTTAATTCTCTGAATGCTCTCCACATTGAATATTCTTCCACATCTTCAACATCCAGTTTTTTATAAACATTGACTGCATTGTTCATTGCCTGAAGCATTTCCGGCTGGGTCATGTTTTTCACCGTTTCAAGTATGGTAACGATATTGTCAGCCAGTAACTTCACATCTTCCGCAGAAAAATGAGTAACAATGTTGTCAACAACCTTTGCCAGTTGCCCAAGGAATTCAAAATATCCCTTCTGTTCGAAATCATGCATTTTTTTAATCCCATCCAGGCCCATTTGTCTCACAATAGGGCCCGCATCATTTACCAGATCCATCAAACTTTCAGCAGCTTCCAGCAAATCATTTAAAGTTCCGGTATTTCTTAATAACCTGAAAAAAAGATTTTTTAATTGCTCTGTATCTACTTCAACTCCCGCCTGATCCAATTCGTGTACAGTCGCCTTAAAAAGATCATTACCGATAAAGTTCAGATCCGTTAACAAATCCTCTAATGCCTGGCGCTTCTGTCGCTGTACCTCCAACTCTTCAAGTATCAGATCCAGTTTTTGATTAATACTGTCAATCTGACTCTGTACCTGTGTTCCGTTTTGTTTTATTACTTCTGCCATTTCTATCTCTTCATTTATAATTTTTTCCCGGCCATTGTCATTTCAGTATCAATAGGCATATCTTTCCCTTTCAGTAATATATGCCAGTAAATCCATCTGAATAGCAATTTGCCGTAATGATTCATCCGTGATTCCTTCAATAATCCGAAGGGTCCTATTCCCGGGAATGGAAATGAACCTGGTAAAGGCTCGGTATCATAATTAAAATCGATCAATGTTCCTTTCCCATGTCCGGTTTCAATATAGCAGTTTGCATGGCCATCAAAACTGGCGGTGAAAGGCCTGTTTTCAATGGCAGCCAGTAAATTCTGATGTAAGATATCAGCCTCAAAGTGTGCCACTGACCCGGCCTTTGATGTTGGCAGATTGGTTGCATCTCCAATGACGAAAATATTCTCGAATTGATCCGATTGCAGGGTATGCTTGTTGGTTGGTACATAGTTTAAATCATCCCCCAATTCACTACGTTGGATCATTTTATCACCCATATTGACTGGAACGCTCACAAGACAATCAAATGGAATTTCCATTTCATCATAAGAAATGATCTTTTTATTCTCGTTATCTACCTTTTCAAGGTAAAAATCCGGGATCACATTGATATTTTTTTCTTCTAACATTCCTCCCAGCATTTTAGAAGCTCTGGGTTTAGTAAAAGCACCGGATAACGGTGTTACATAACTGATTTTAACTTTATCTCTTAATCCTCTTTCAGCAAAAAAAGCATCGGCAAAAAAGGTAAATTCGAGAGGTGCCACAGGGCATTTATATGGCATATCTGCTATGTTAATTACCAGATGTCCTCCTTTCCATGTTTTAAAGAAATCAGCAAGTGCCAGGGCACCTTCAATAGTATAAAAATCAAAGATTTGTTTATACCATAATGATCCTTTTAGTCCGGGTGTTTCATCTGGCATTGTCTTAGTTCCCGTAGCAATGATCAAAAAATCATACTTCAATGCAACACCATCTTCCAGCATTACCTGATTCTGATCTGGAGCTATGCGATCAATAGCGGAATATATTACCTTGATGCCAACCGGGAAAAAATCTCCCTTTGGCTTTACCACATCTCTTTCCTTATACATACCGAAAGGAATAAATAAAAACCCAGGTTGATAATAATGTGGTTTAAACTGATCTACAATCGTAATGTCCCATTCTTCACGCGGGAGATCTTTCCTCATTTTATTGGCCATAATCGTACCCGCTGTTCCTCCACCTAATATTAAAAGTTTTTTCATTTTTAACGGTTTTTAATTTAATTCATCTGTTTATTTGTCTTGAGTAGAATATTTCACTTTTATCTACTATAATTCTCTGATACAAAAGACGTCTGATTAGATTAAATTGATTAGCTTTCGTATATGATAAATATCACATATGATATTTATCATATCGATATAAGAATTTATAAGCCAAATTAAAGATGCCTGTAGTACTTAATACATCAAACTGTACTGAATGCGCTTTTCGCTCAGTTTTATTTGAGAACCTTAGTACAGAAGAACTCGACTACCTAAATTCCTATAAGGTAGAAAAAAAGTACTTTAAGGGTGAATCCATAGTCGAAGAAAATGATCCCATAAATGAATTTCTCTATCTTAAACAAGGATTGGTAAAACTTTATAAAGTAGACAGGAATGATCGGGAACATATCATCAGTATTGCCAGGCCACTAAATTTTGTCGGCTTTTTAAGTGTTTTTTCTAAAGATAAATATCAATATTCGATCAAAGCTATCGAAGAATCCATTGTATGTTACATTGACCTGAAACCATTGAAGGAAATTCTGGTTAAAAACGGATTGTTTGCCATGGAAGTATTGGAAAAGATCAATAAAATAACAGATGATATTCTGGGTAACAGGATGAATATATGTTCCAAACAATTACGTGGCCGGATAGCATTTATCTTATTATATTTTTCTAAAGAAGTTTACATCAAACCCGAATTTGAATTACCTCTCTCAAGAAAAGAAATAGCAGATCTGATCGAAATGAGTACAGAGAATGTAATCCGGATATTATCAGAATTTCGCAAGGATGATATTATTCGAATTGATGGCAGTAAGATTGAAATAATAAACATGGATGCACTGGAAAGGATCAATAAATTTGGCTGATTTTTATTTAGAGTATTGAAATAACATCTTTATTTTTTTAACTATGAGATATCCAATCATAAGTTTGCTGAGTTATATAATAGTACTATTATTCATATCATTTATTTTCTTACAATGTCAAAGTAATACAAGTTTAGGTATATATGTTATTACCAATTTTGGTGCCAGAGCGGATGGTACCCTGATAACAAAATCTTTGCAACAGGCTATTGATGTTTGCCATGAACATGGAGGAGGCTCAGTTATAATCCCACCTGGAGAATTTATAACAGGTGCAGTACAATTACGTAGTAATGTTTCACTAAAACTCGAAAATGGAGCCATACTGAAAGGAAGTCTTGATACAGCTGATTATCGGATCAATGGAATACGTCATGGCATGATTTACGCTCAACATGTAACTAATGTTAGCATTGCAGGCCAGGGAATAATTGACGGCAACGGAACAGCATTCATGGTACCAGACAGATCACATGTATCTGCCGATTTCGGCAGGGAATACACACGCCAGGGTGATAAGTTTATGCCCGATGGTACGTTATTCGAGGATGGTCCTACAGCTTACGACTTCAGGCCTGGTATGACGGTTGTTATATTGAGCTCCAGTAACATCACCATTCGTGATGTAACTTTCCGGGATGCACCCGAATGGACCATCAGATTTGGGGAATGTGATGGAGTTGTGGTGGATGGCATTTCCATATATAATAATCTGATGATTCCCAATAGCGACGGCATACATTGTACGGCATCCCGGAATGTAAGAATTTCAAATTGTGATATCCGTGCAGGTGATGATGCTATAATTGTAACAGGATTCCCTAATTCCATCGGAGTTGATGGAACGGATGAGTTGAGGGATAAAAACCTGGGAAAGGAAAAACCTGGAAATACCTCCGGCTATGCCGAAAACGTAACGGTAACAAACTGTATTTTACAATCCAGGTCTGCTGGTATCCGGATTGGTTATGGAAGTATTCCGATCCGGAACTGTACGTTTGAGAATCTTGTGATTTATGAGTCAAATCGTGGAATTGGTGTCTTCGCCCGCGATAATGCAGATATCAAAAATATTCATTTTAATAATATAATTATTCAAACACGGATTCATTCAGGGCACTGGTGGGGCAATGGAGAACCCATTCATATATCATCGATTCCACAGAACCTGGAAATCCCGGTCGGAAAAATATCGGACATCAGCTTCAGTAATATTACAGCCGAGGCAGAAACGGGAATGGTAATTTATGCTTTTGAGCAGGGTCTGGTAAAAAATGTTCATTTGGAAAATATATACCTTACTATTTTTCCAGGTAAACACGTCATTGATTACGGTGGAAATCTGGATCTTCGCCCTTCTTTCAATAAAGAATATGCCATTTTTCAATACAATATTTCCGGTTTATTGATCAAGAATATACAGCATCTTGAAGTGGATAATTTTGATCTTTCCTGGGAAGAGAATATTCCTGAATATTTTAACCACGGTATCAGCATTGAGGTTTCAAGTCATATTTTGATTAAAGAATTTTCAGGGAGAGAACCTCACACAGGTACAAAAAATGCAGCCATATCCATAATGGGAAGTAATAACACACTTGTCAAAGATAGTTATGCGAAACCGGGCACAGGAATCTTTGTTATACTGACCAATGATCAAGGCTTGCATAAGATGGAAAATAATTATACGGAGAATGCTAAAATAGTTCGGAAGCATTATTAGTTTTCTATTTGCTTTCCTGGTATCAAAACTGAAAATCCGTATATTGGATATTTTCATTAAATAAAAATCAAAATTACTATGTCTGAAAAGATACTCACCAAACACCCGGATGGGAAAAAAGGCGTAAACATCAATTATGAAAAGTATTTATTGGTTAAAAATACAATTCTTGATATTTTGAAAGAAAATCCTGAAATCACCTATCAGGAAATGAATAAAAAAGCTATTTCACGTTTAAAAGGTCACTTTGAAGGAAGCATATCCTGGTATGTAGTCACGGTTAAACTGGATCTGGAAGCAAGAGGAATTATTCAGGGAATAAAAAAAACAAGTCCTCATAAACTGATATTAAAATCGTAATGGAATAAAGAATGTAAAACATTTAATTCAACTTTTTATATGGTTAAAAGACGATCTTTCCTGAAATACGCGGGCACAGGTATCAGCAGTATTACTATTGGTAGTGTTATTTCTAATGTTTCTGGTTGTAATACTAAATCGACAAATTATTCTCTGGATCATCAAATAAAAACACCATTTCACATTCAGAAACTCCCGGATTATGTTAAACCGGATACAGAAATTCTAAAAGTTGGACTTTGCCAGATTTATACCGAACCATGGACGATAGAGGACAATTTCAGTAGAACATTGACGGCAATTGATACTGCAGCTCAAAAAGGTGCCGAGATTGCCATCACACCGGAATGTGTAATTCATGGATATTCATGGGACGATTCACAGGGCAAGTCTGATTCATTCAGGGATAAATTGTACGGCATTGCTGAAACACTTGACAGTGAGCATCTGACACAAATCAAAATAAAAGCTCAACAACATAAAATGTATATAATGATCGGATTCGTTGAGAAAGGTGAAACAAATAAAATTCATAACACTGCTGCATTAATATCACCAAAAGGAGAATTTATATATGTCTACCGTAAAGTACATTGCAGGCATTTTGAGAGTATCCATCATTGGGGTTACTTTACACCGGGTGATAAATTTTATTCCGAAACATTAAATTTCGACGATAGAAACTTTAACATCGGTACAATGATCTGTTTTGACCGTGAAATTCCAGAATCATTACGGTGCCTCAGGGCCCTTGGAGCCGAAATTGTACTATGCCCCTTGGCTACAAATACCAGTGATCTGACTTCATACAGAAACAGAGCCGATAATGAAATGATCACACGTATACGTGCTACCTCCAATGAATTATTCATTGTGGTTGTCAATCATGCTGGAAGATTTAATGGAGGCAGCTTCATAGCGGGCCCACAGGGAGAGGTATTTTGTCAGTTATCAGAAGAACCTGATGTGATCGTTTATGATGTACCTCTGGGAGCTATCAGGGAAAAATTCCATAATGAACCACTGGGCTGGATGGGATGGGGATATAGACGTGATGACGTTTATAAAAAATATCTCTGAAAAGAATCTTTAAAAGCTGAAAATCCTTTCTTATGGAATCATAAAAATACATCGTGATATAGTATTAAAATCCCTCCCAGAGTGATCATTAGATAGAGAATTACCACAGGTAGACCGATTTTTAAAAAATCAGTAAACTGATACCCCCCCGGACCATAAACGATCATGTTAGTCTGGTAACCAATTGGAGTTAAAAAAGCGCCTGAAGCAGCATAAGCAATACCCAGATAAAACGGCATTGCATCCATCCCCATCGTTTGACTTATACTCAGGGCTATTGGAAAGGTGATTGATATAGCACCAACATTCACAATAAAGGATGTCAATAAATTAGTGATGAGTATGATTCCAATCAGAATCGCTATTTTTCCAAAAGGAGATAAAACATTCAGAATCCACCCTGCCACCACCTGACCAGCACCCGAAAGAATCATCGCTTGCCCGATGGCAAGTGACAGCACCAGGATCCCAACCAGATTAAAATCGATCTCCCGACGTATATCCTGCATGGTAATCAGTCCGAATATTGCCATGATGGTAAAAATGATGAGTAAAGACGGGAAAAGTGCAAGTCCTTTTGTAATAAATAGGATCAGAGCGCAGATAAAAATTAATGCCAGTGCATAGTACTTTTTCAATCCTGGTTTGGCAATCTCTCTCACCCTGTTGATGATAATCATATCTCTATTTAAATCAATCCTGTTTTGAAAATCTCTTCCTGTATACATTAAAAGTACATCACCGGGTTTTAATACAACATCACCAATTTTTCCTGTAATTTTTTCCCCATTTCTATGCATTGCAATGATAGCTGCATCGTATCTGCTTCTAAAATCTGCCTGTTTCACTGTTTTTCCTAAAATTGGAGTTGAGCCTGATACCACTGCTTCAATTACCTCAATTTTATCCTGATGATACTTTGATGCTTTTTCCGGAAGTATAATGCCTTTCTCTGTATTAATCAGGTCCATGATATTTTCTGTATCACCCGCAAAAAAAAGCACATCTTCCTTCTTTATAATTTCATCAGGATTTACCGGTGTTATGTATTTTCCGTCTCGCATGATCTCGACCAGGTATACACCCTGCAAATTACGTAATCCGGCTTCTTTTACCGATTTAGCAATAAGTGGGGAATTACTCTTCAACCGGGTTTCCAGAAGGTATTGACGATAATTTTTTGAAAATTCTTTTAGTGAATCCATCCGATTGGGTAACAGCCGGTGACCAAAATATGCGATAAATAATATTCCAGTAATGGTGACTCCCAAACCGATCATCAGTAGATCATTGAATTTCAGTTCTGGTTCGCCCGCTTCCTTGATAAATCCGTTTAATACGAGAGTTGTGGAAGTTCCGATGATAGTGATCATCCCTCCCATGATGGTTGCATAGGATAATGGGATCAATAATTTTGAAGGCGCTATATTATTTTTTTGTCCATAATTAAATACATATGGTGTCATCAAAGCAACGACAGGTGTATTATTGATAAATGATGAAATAATCGCAACCTGTGACATCATGCGGATAAGAAAATTTCGATAGGTCTTTGATTTCTTAAAAATGAGGTCAAAAATAAGTTCCAATTGAAAATTTTTTCTCAAACCCGCACTGATTACGATCAACAGAATAATACTTACAATGGAACTATTTGAAAAACCAGCCAGTACTTCACCGGTATCAAGTATGCCTGTAATTGTAAAAATTAGAACTGCCAGAAGAAAACTTAAAGCCGGTTTTAAATAATTCTTATAAATTAATATAAAAATGATCAGCAGAATGATCAATACAAAATATGGTTGTAATTCAGTTTGCATTCATATAAAATGAAATTCATTACTCAGTTATTCACCTCATCCGGGGCGTTTTTAATGGTTATCCTGTTGCATTATGGAATTAAGATAAAAATTTGATCAATGATACGGCAAAATTATTCCATTCGTAGTTGAAATTGTGAATGCGATAAAAATATTATTTTTTAAAAAATCCTTGTTTAATATGAGGCATTTAAATCCTGGTAAGAAAATATTTATCATGATCTAATGCCAGAGAATCTCCTGTGTTTCTCCGTCATTATTTGTATTGCCACCGATGGCATGTAATTTAAAAATGCCTTTTTTTGGACTGATCCATGATTCGAGCCATCCTACTGGCTGACTATCTATAAAATTATAGCCAACAGCGGGCTGATTGATCAGTTTTATATGATCCCTTTCATCTAAACGATATACATGTGAATGTCCGTAAAAGACGGCCTTCACCTTTTTATGTGGCAGAAGTATATTAAAAAATCGATCTGAATCCAGGAGGTCCGAATCACCATCATAAGGTGTATGATGAAAAAAAACAAATACCGGACGATTATCCGTTTTTTTCAGATAATCAGCAAGCCAATCCCGTTGTTCCCTGCCCAGCAGTCCGGGCGTTTTATTCACGTACATCAGGGAATCCAGAAGAATTAACCTTAAATCTGATCTTTCAATAATAAGCACATGCTTATTATGAACAGGCTGTTTGTTATTAGTCTTTTCATCATAAACATTGTAAAAATTACCCCTGTCATCATGATTGCCTAAAGTCATGACAATAGGGGCATTCGTTAAGGGAGATAATATGTCCTTGATAGCCACATAATCGCCCAGTTGCCCATCCAACCGGGCAACGTCACCATTGATTAGCAACAATTCAGTTGCCTTTTGCCTTACCTGATCTACAACAATCTGCAGATTTTTAAACGGAAAAAAACCTCGGTATTGTTCATTTTTATAAGCTTTTACGTGCGTATCCGCAAGTAAGGCTATGTGAAAATCTTCATTTTTATCGTCTGCTTTAGAATATTTGTAAACCAATCCCATTGATGCTAACGCTCCTGCATATTTTAAGCTGGTTTTTAAGAAAGTCTTCCGGCTTATTGGCTTATTAATAATGTGTGGCATGATAGCAATGTTTATTCTTTACATCATAATTGCAAATGAAATATACTAATTAGCAATGATAATATGTAAAACCAGGTGGGATAACTCGTCTGACAAGGTGCAGTCGTCTGACGAGGGGGACCGGTCTGACCAGGTAGGCCGGTCAGACGAGTATTAAAAAACCAGTTCGACCTGGGTTCCTACATCTGCTTTTGTTTGTATAGCAATAGTCCCTCTATGCAATCGCATGATTTGTCTCGATAAAGGCAAACCAATACCTGAGCCTTCTTTTTTTGTTGTATAAAATGGAATAAAAATATTTTCAAGATCCTGTTCCCGGATCCCTTTTCCATTATCGGATACCGTAATAACAATTTGATCCCCTCTTTTATCAGCCATGATGATAATGGATTTCTGATCAATTGTATAATTTTCGAATGCCTCCCTGGCATTTTTAATCAGATTGATCAACACCTGCTCGATGAGTTCCAGATCTGCTTTGATCGTTATTTTCCCCCAACTTTGATGGAATTTCAGATGAATACCATCCTGCCTGATCTGTGGCATCATCAATCTCTCAACACGAGAAAATAAATTAGAAATATCGATTTCTCTAAATACCGGTTTTGATATGTTTGTCAGATTTTTTGTAGCTTTTACGAAAGTTGCCAATCCCTTGCTCCTGTTTTCAATGGTTTTTATGCCATCGGCTATATCATTTAATTCTATCTGATCCTTTTTACCATAATCTGCCAACATCTGATTAAGCACATTGGCCAGAGTCGAAATAGGAATCACTGAATTCATGATTTCGTGATTAATCACCCTTACCAGTTTTTGCCAGGATTTTAATTCCATTTCATCCAACTCATTTTTAATATCCTGCATTGAAATGACTTTCTCATATCCTTCTTCAAGCTTTAATTCTGTTGCCTGTAATGAAATATGGTACAATTCATTTCCACGTATTATTTTAACCAATGCCTTTTTTCTGGTGGTTAAATTCACTATTTCATCGTAAAGATTCTGATCAAACCCTTTTACGGAATCAATTTTTTTAAGATGGGGCTTATGTAGAATAGCTTTAGCTGCCTGATTAATTAACGTTATCTCTCCTTTTTGATTATAACTGATCAAACCAATGTTGATATGATCAATTACTGTATTTAAATACTGATGTCTGCTTTCTTTCTCTACACGAAGTTTCCTGAATTTTTCCGTTAGATCATTTAGAACAGCTGATAATTTTTCGTCCTTGTATCGTTTGTTTCCTTCCTTGAAAGAAACGGAAAAATCCTCCTGGTTAATTGAATTCAGAAAATACAAAAAATGATCCTTGAACTTTTCAACATATCTGATGAATTCTAATATAAAGATGACAATTATGATCGATATCCAGAAAATCAAGGTCCACAAATCTGTCTGAAGCGCCATATAGGCCAGGGTAAAGATCAGTACTATTAGGATTAAAAACCTTATCAATATATTCAGCTTAAAATTCTTAAATAAAGGACTAATCAGGTTCATGGATTATTTATTTAATATTGTATCTTTTTATTTTACGGTATAAGGTAGTCCTTCCGATACCCAGTGCCTTTGCAGTCAATGATTGATTTCCGCCATTTTTTTCCAGTGCTTCCAGGATTGTTTTTTTCTCCACCTCATCCATCTTTACCGAATCCATCATTTCGTTTACTTCCATATCTTGCAAATGACTGGCTGGAACAAAATCAGTCATTTCCAGTTTCCTGTTTTCAGCTAATATTACTGCCCGTTCCACCGCATGTCTAAGTTCCCGAATGTTGCCCGGCCAGGCATAGTTCATCAACTCCTTATAAGTATGTTCATCAATCTGAAGTCTCTTTTTTTGATATTTTGCAGTATACATAGACAAAAAATGATTGATCAACAACGGAATATCTTGTTTATGATCACGCAATGGCGGAACCATCAATTCAACAGTATTGATCCGGTATAACAGATCCAGTCGGAAATTCCCATTTGATATTTCTTCCTGCAAATTTTTATTTGTAGCGCAAATCAACCGGATGTTAATGGGAATAGATTCACCAGAGCCCACCCTGTTAATTATCTTATTTTGCAGAACAGATAATAATTTGGCCTGTAAATTCAGATTCAGGTTTCCAATCTCATCCAGGAACAGGGTGCCTTCTTCCGCCATTTCAAATCTTCCTACACGATCTTCCTTTGCATCCGTGAAGGCTCCCTTTTTATGACCGAATAATTCTGATTCAAAGAGCGTTTCAGGTATAGCACCAAGATCCACCTTGATAAATGGTTGATCCTTTCGCATCGATTGAAAATGAACCATCCGGGCTACCAGCTCCTTTCCTGTACCGTTCTCTCCCAGAATCAAAAGGTTCGCATCGGTTTTTGCAACTTTGTTTATGGTTTTTCGGATTGCCTTAATGGAGGCTTCCCTGCCGATCATTAATGTGAATTCATTTTTGGCATCTTCCAGTAAAATCTTTTGTTTCGATTGCAGGGATTCAACTTCTTTTCTTGATTTTACCAGGTTATTTGTATTATGAACTGTTACGAGCAACTTTTCCTTGTCCCATGGCTTGGTTATAAAATCAACGGCTCCTTCTTTCATACTCTGAACTGCCAGATCGATATCTCCATAGGCAGTATCCATGATCACATGAATATCCGGTTGAACTTCAAGTATCTTTTTCAGCCAGTCTATCCCTTCCTCTCCACTGGTAGCACCGCTCATGAAGTTCATGTCAAGAATGATAATATCATAATCTTCTTTTTTAAGTTTTTCAAAGGCTGATACCGGATTACTTTCAGTATCAACCTGTTGGTAATGTTGTTTCAGAATCATTTTGGCTGTATACAGTACACCCTGGTCATCATCCACTATCAATATTTTTGTGTTTTGCAGCATGACAATGAATTTTTATGGAAATTAATCATTGTTTCAAAATGAAACAAATATCTATGCCATTTGGAGACAAAAATCTATTCCTTAAACAATAGAATTTTTCTATCTAATTGATTATCAGCGATTAGCACCCTGGTGTTTATTTATATTGCTTCTGTGGTGATTTACAACTTAAGATCTATAAATTTCATTTTGAGATTGGTTGATAGTCAGAGCAGAAATAGAAATCGAAGACCAGCTGACAAATACACGATTCACCACTTAGATAATTTTTAATAAGCCAAAGCATAAAGATACCTATAACTGGCGGCAGGATTACGGAAAAAGCTGATGAACATATTTTTTATCTTTCAGTAAGTTCTTTAAAAATAGCCTCAATCTCACTTGATAACATAAATTGAAACTCATAATCTCGATAATCGTTCATTTTAATTTTTGTTTGGATCTCTTCAAGTGGTTCATTATTATCAATACGTGTTTTTATCTCTTCTCTTAATTCTGATAAATATTTTCCTTGCTCAAATAAATCTTCAACACCTGCAAAATTACCATGACCTGGTATGATATAATCATATCCTTTATCTGAATAAATATTAATCTGCTTGATCCAATTTTTGGTATCACAGTTTGCATTAAAATCAATATACGGCATACAATGATTAAAGAAAAAATCGCCTGTTGACAAAACATTCTGATTGGTGAATTCTACTAATATATTGCAGTCAGTATGAGTTTTTCCCGGATAGATCAATCTAATTGTATCAGTATCAAGATAGATAGTCAATTCGTCATTGAAGGTTATGTCAGGAAAAAGGATGGTAGTCTCATTTGCAGATTTAAGCTGTTCAAGTTGCGAATTATATTCATTTTCCATTGCTCTTGAATCATCATTATTTATAGCTTTCAGGCTATCCATTTTTGTTTTTAAAGAGGTAATTTCAATCTCCAAATTCTGAATATACATGTCAAGAAATGACTTCCCAAACCTGGTAAGATTTGTAATTATTTTTTTATGACCTATAAGAACCGGATTACCTAAAAAACCACAGGCCCCATATGCGTGGTCATAATGATAATGAGTTAGAATAATATACTTAATCGGTTTATCAGTAACTGCTTTAATATGATTTTCGATTTTTTCACCATCCCTTTTTACGGTTCCGGCATCAACAACGAGAACACCTTCATTCGTTACCAGGAAAGTGACGTTTCCTCCATAACCTGTGATCATATATAATTTTTCCGTCACCTTTATTAATGAGTCTCCTTGCTGACAATAACTATTTAGACCAAAGAGCGTCAGTAAAATTATAAGTATGTACTTCGTCATGATTTACTTTTTGGAAACGATTCAATGTTTCCTTTTTGAGTCAGAATGAGTGTTTAAAAGCATTTTGTATATTTTCACAAGTGTCTCGGATTAATATTCTTGGTATCATGGAACAACTCAGAGTTAAAAAAAGTTCCTATTTAAAAAATTAAATTTCTGTAATTTGCCAATTCCTTAATTAACCGATTGCCCGATTAAACAATTAACCAAATTCAAGAGATATAATTAATCAACAATTATATTTTTTAGGTACTTATCGGAATTTGGAATTGTCTGCTGTAAAGAAAATTTTAAATTGAAGAGTTATGTGTGAAAAATCTGCCAGCAAAGGGATGTATGTGCTAATAATAATATATTGTACAATATTACTTGTTGCACTGAAAATCCCGAAATGCTATATTTCCATTATTTACACAAAAAAAACAATCCTTTACGAAATTCCCGTTTTTGTTTATATAGAAAGAAAAATGAGATTGAGGAATTTTATTCGTAGCTGTAACAGGTTCATCCTTATATTTTAAGTCAATAATCAATTCTTCATCAGTATTCAAGACATTTATGCTCAAGGCACCAATACCTTCGTTTTTTATCCACTGTTCTCATACGTTATATTGATATGTCATTGGACTGCTAAGCTGGCCACCACAATGTTTCTTATAAATGTAATCAGGATTGTTTTATTTTGAAGTTCCTGCGGAATAAAAGGGGCATCAGGATCACCTGAATTATACTTTTTTGTTCCCGATTCAGTAAGCCAATTAAAATAAATTGGCATTTCATAATGATCTTCAAGAGCTTTATCCAAACACGGATCAGTATCATCACATTTTGAAAAACAATAATATTAATCCGAAAATAAGGAACCGGGAAAAGAACATATTTTTTTACGTAGGGATTAATTTATTTATTTATATACTAAAACATTATAATTGAAAACTGAGTTCCCAACATTCTAATCCACTCAATTTTAATTTATAATAGGGAAAATCAATGCATCTGAATTATTAATTTCCTAAACGAGATTAGTTGCTTTAAAACAACCTGGAAAATATATAATATCGGTTTACTCCAAAATTTTTGTTCCATTCTTTATTAGCACGTACTACAACGAATTATAAATTTTGATTAAATTCACATAATCCCATTCTATAAATGTTTATTAACCTTTAATTATTTTTCGCCTACAATGAATAATAATGTAATAAGTTATTGTCTTCTGGTTTTTCTGACCATCATTGTTACTTTTAATTATGCTAATTCTCAAAAATCCGAAGACGTTAAATTCAGCAAAACAAGATGGATTGATATAGAAGTTGGATTGATTGGTGATCTCAAAGGTTCAGGAATGGAATTCCCGAGTTTCTCGCTTGGATTAGGAGGTAACTACCGCACCAGACCAATCTTATACACACTGAGGTTAAAGTACAATTAAAAAATGGTTCAGGCGGCTGATGCCCCACACAATACTCCTGTCTGGGATTTAGGATTTTTGATTGGTGCATATATAGAGGGAGGTTTAAAAACGAAAAGAAAAATTACCATTTCAGGGGGGATTGGAATGATTTGGGGAACAGACCACATTAGTACGGGAATATATTCCTACACAAACGGAAAAATAACTACAGTTGGATTTCCTCTGGAAGCAAAAATATTCTGGGTTTATGAAAATTGAGGATGGGGATTTGCGGCAATCGCTAACATCAATCCTGAAATTCATTATTTTGGAGGAACTTTTTATGTTCCAATTGGATTCTTTCAATAAGATCTAAAGATATTTATCACAATAAGTGCCTAAACTTGTTGATGTAAAATTCCTTCTTTCTGGAGCGGTAATGAAGTAATTAACAATATCTGGTTCCGTAAAAAGGTTTTATTTATGACTTATTTTCCTTAATTTGAATAAGTAATGGTACGGAAAATTTTATTTTATCTTTTTTATTCTGTCATGATTTAGTTCTTTATAACAAAATTCCTGAATTAATCGACTATCCGGTTATCCGATTCAACGATTTAATGATTCAGCAATTTACCAGTACGTAATTTACTGACTATAATATTTTTCAGGACTATATATAAAAATCGATATTCTTTACTTGCATTTCGAATATCGCAAATCAAAAGCATGCCTAATCCGCAGATCCCGATTCTAACCGTCAAGTACCAAATTATTTAAATACCACCTCTACCGCCATCCGCGTGCGTCCAACTTCAATTTGCAAGCCGGGTGTATGGTGAAACCTCCCTATAATGTATTTGATTTTACCGCTTAGATCTTCCTGAATGATCGCACCGGACTCCCATACAATCTGATCATGGCTGAACTCAACCTGCAGCCCACTTTCTGGTGCATCCAACATCTTGATATTGATACCATTCACATAAGGCTGATCCAATTCTGTACTGATATCTGTATCGGCTGTTTCTGCAATTTTTAAATCACTGGCATCGAGATTTTCATCATCAGAAAGATATACATCGATTAAAAATTGAGGGAATCCAACAATGGATACTTGCCAGATAAGCTGAAAGTTATCCGAAATATTTACTGTGGGATTAACCATCAGGGTATCAAGATTAAATGTGTTTTTTTCGGTAAATTCCAAATCATTTCCACAAGAAACGAAAAAAATCATCGCGCCGGTCAGTGTGATTGACAAAAAATAGTTGATTAGCTTTTTCATAATTCATTCATTTACACCTGTAATATGCAGTATTGACACTTCGTCTATTGAATTTATTCAGAAAAATGAAATAAAGGTAACCTTTACTATTCGGCAATCACCAGATAATAATTCTTTTTGCCCTTCTGGACGAGAAGATATTTATCATTCAATAAGGCATAATTCACTTTCTGTGATGGATCTGTTATTTTGAATTTATTGATACTTACCCCACCACCCTGGATCATACGCCTTGCCTCGCCTTTTGATTGAAAGATGGAGCCATTTGTCACCGTTGATAACAGTTCCGTAACATCCGATGTCCGGGTAAGCTCTTTTTTACTTATCCTGGATTGAGGTACACCTTCAAAAACAGATAATAGCGTCCGTTCGTCAATGGCGTTAAGTTCTTCTGTGGTAGACTTACCGAACAAAATCTTACTGGCTTTTACGGCCATTTCATAATCTGCTTTGGAGTGTACCCGGACAGTAATATCCTCAGCCAGTGTTTTTTGTATTAATCGTTCATGCAGAGCTTTTTTATGTTCAACCTCCAGATCTTCAATCGTTTTTTTATCCATCAATGTAAAAACACGGATATAAATGGAAGCATCAATATCTGAGCTATTAAGCCAGTATTGGTAAAATTTATATGGCGATGTTCTTTCAGGATCCAGCCAGACATTTCCTTCTTCCGTTTTTCCGAATTTAGTACCGTCCGCTTTTTTTATCAGTGGTGCTGTTAATGCGAAGGCATCTCCCCCATCCTTACGGCGTATCAGTTCAGTTCCCGTAACAATATTTCCCCATTGGTCAGAACCACCCATTTGAAGTTTGACACCCTTATTTTTGTACAACCAGTAAAAATCGTAACCCTGTATCAGTTGATAGGTAAATTCCGTAAACGACATACCAGTCTCAAGTCTTTTTTTCACTGATTCTTTGGCCATCATGTAATTGACTGTAATATGTTTGCCGACTTCCCGGATAAAATCAAGAAGATGATAGTCGTTGAACCAATCATAATTATTAACAATTTCTGCTGAGTTCTCTCCACAATTAAAATCAAGGAATTTTTCCAGTTGCTTGCGCTGTCCTGTGATATTATTATGAATCTCATCAACAGATAATAGTTGTCGCTCGGTAGCTCTTCCGGAAGGATCACCAACCATGCCCGTTGCACCTCCGACAAGCGCAATGGGTTTATGTCCTGCCCGTTGAAAGTGTACAAGCATCATGATAGGTACAAGACTTCCAATATGTAATGAATCAGCCGTTGGGTCAAAACCGATATATCCACTAATCTTTTCTTTTACCAACAAATCTTCTGTACCTGGCATAATATCATGAATCATACCACGCCAGCTGAGTTCCTTTATAAAATCAATCATTGTTCAATTTTTCACGCTTGCAAAGATATAAATTAACCCGCTTTTGTCTGAGAAATACAAGCAGGATCTTTTGTGTTAAAATCACAACCTATCAAGAAAAAGTTAGGAAATCGGAGAAGTATTTAGAAAAATCATTTCACGCGTTTGATAATTTCATTAAATGAAAATTTTTCTTTTGTCAGATATACCCTTATCCTCTGCCAATTGTATTTTGGAAGAAATTCTGTTAAGCAATTGAACCTGCTTTGCAATGGATTGATTTCTGTAAAATTCTTTTGCCCTTTTCTTTCTTAAATGCCGGACTGACAAAAATGATAAAACACTTGCTATTGACAGCTGTAAAATTATCAAATGCATGTTCTGCAAATGTTGGAATGAAAGTGTCAAGACAATAAATATGAAATTGGATACGATAATAATGAGTGTAGCCTGTAAATGTGAATACCCCAAATCAATCAAAATATGATGTAAATGCTGGCGATCAGCGGAAAATGGAGATCTATTCTGAGAGATCCTCAGGGCAAAAACTCTCAACGTGTCGAACAAGGGTATTATTAAAATTCCCAAAGCAACAGCCGGTGCTGATTGAATCGCGATATTACCTGGGGCAATTGATTGATATTCAAGAAAACGAGTAATTAACACTGCGATGGTTAATCCAAGGATTAATGAACCAGCATCACCGAGAAAGATCTTGTTTTTTCTGCTGAAAACATTGAAATAAAAGAATGCAATCGAAGATCCTGCCAGTGAAAAACTCATGACGGAATAGTTCGTAAAATTACCTCCCAAAAACCATAATCCTAAGGTGATTGATATTAATATACAAACACCTGATGAGAGGCCATCTATCCCATCAATCAGATTAAATCCGTTTATAATAACAATAAAAACAAAAATCGTAAACAAAATACTCGTAATGTATGGGATTCCTTCAAAACCCAGAAAACCATAAAAATTATTAATCCGAATGTCACCTAATACGACAATGATGCCCGATGCAAAAAGTTGCCCCGCCAATTTCTTTATCGGATTAATATCAAATAGATCGTCTCCCAGACCAACAAAAAGGATGACAATAATACCAGCTATTATATAGGCCAGATCATGTAAAAATCCGAGACCAGCAAAAACTACTGTTGAAATGATGAGTCCTGAAAACACAGATATACCTCCTAAGTAAGGAGTTGCTTTGATATGGGATGTTCTTCCGTTAGGAAAGTCGAATAAACCTTTAGTCTGGGCTAATTCGACAATGGGTGGTATTGAAACATATGTCATTACAAAAGCCATCAAAAATCCACCGAATATTAGCAACCAGGCGGGAAGAAATATTGTAATCAATTCGTTAGAGAATTCCATGGGGCACAGTTGTTAGTATATTTGATTGTTTAATCAATAAAAAATATTCATAAAGATATTGTTAATGTAATAAGCGTTATTTGGTAACCCAGCGTTGTAATTATTTTATGATATATTGATGGGGAATAATTTCTGGAGGCTATTAATTGGATTGCCTATTCTGCATCGATATTTTAATTTGTAAAGGTTCAGATAATTTGCCTTTTCATTTCAATGAATTTATCCAGCCTCCAATAATATATAATGTCGTATCAGATATAGTGGTATTTATTTTTATATATTCTGAAATTTTTCCGGTTTCACATTCCTGAAATAGATGATTGTGATCTTTCAATTCCAGCACTTGGTAATTTTCACAAATACCCGATTTTAAGGCCCTTTCAATCGCTGGTAAATTGATATAGGATACGACCTGAATATCTTTATCCCCATTTAGAGCCAATACAGGGCATTTTACCTGCTTTAATATGTGAGTTGGGTCGTAATTATAAAAATCAAGAGCCAATTCTGAACGATATATATTGTTAAAAAAGTAATCTATATTCTGATCAAGGAACTCAAAATCGTACCTGCTTTCATCATCTATATAACTCCAGAGACTTTTTAATAATTTCATCCCATTCTCTTCCTCTACGGTATTTATTTTATTTTTAGTCAGGATATCCCAGAACTGATCAAAAAGTAAACGCATCGAATCGATTTCTTCACTTCTACGTCCTGAAGCTTTTGAAATTTCCAGGTGAGATGTATAGAAAAATTCTTTCCCCCATACACCCGAACTTGCAAGCAAGATGATAAATGCAATTTCCTTCCCTGATATTGCCATTAAAGGGGCGATCAATCCTCGCTGGCTGATTCCTATTACCCCAATTTTTGATGTATCAATAATATCTATATTCTTTAAAAAATTTATACCAGATATGCCATCTTTTGTAAAATTATCTATATCATACGGTTTGTAAACACCCTCCGATTTTCCGTATCCTCGTTTATCGTAACAAGGACTGCTGTACCATTAGAAGATAAATTTTCTGCCAGATCTTTAAAAGGTTCATGCTTTCCAATTTTCAAATTCCGGTTAAGAGGTCTTGAACCATGGATTAAAACGACTCCCGGTACCAAGGTACCCTTTTCAGGCACAGTCAAAGTTCCAGACAACAAAATTTCATCATGTAGTGAACGAAAAAAAACCTCTTTTCTTCAAAACCTTCTGATATAGGATCACAGCTGACAAAAAGTAAAAAAATGATAATGAAAACGGCTAAATGTTTCATTCTAATATTTTTCATTCTCTGGTTTTCTGATCAAGGATTTTTAAAAGTGTTGGGATCCTGTATTTTCCATTCATTTTTCTGATAAAAGTTGCTGCATCTTCTAAGGCCAATCCTTTACTTGAAATATATAGTGGATTTTTACTGGATCCCCTAAGTACCTCTTTTATAAATTTCTTATTACTAAAAAAACTTTTTTTTGCTACACCGATTATTGGCACTTGACTATTTAACGCTTCATACAAATATCCTCCCAATCCCGGTTTTCCATTGTTGTTTAAAACTACATAACCGTCTATAATTATTGCTTCTGTCTGGCTTAAATCACTCATTTCCAGTACCTTAATTATACAGGGTAATTCTCTTTTATAAAATTCGCCTGTTATATATTCAGCAAATTCTTCCAATTCAAGAATATTTATCTTTCCGGGGACTTCATCTTCCCAGTTTTCAAACTCTATGCTAACCGTTTTGGCTTTTGTTTCTTTGTAATAAACATCTACTGCTACGATCATAGTGTTTTTAATAAGTCAAATCGTCGATGGCTTTCAGGATCAATTTACAGGCTTTTATTATTTCTTCACGGGTAATAGTCAATGGTGGGGCTAACCGTAAACAGTTAGATGTGGATAAAAACCAGAATGTTATCACTCCAAAATCAAGACAACGCCTTACAATCTGGTGTACCATTTCTTCAGTCCGAAATTCAATGGCTATCAAAAGCCCGATCCTGCGAATCTCCGTTATGGCTGTATGTTTCATCAGTTCTTCAAATAATAGACCTTTGCTCTCTACATTCGCAAGTAATTTTCCCTCAGTTAATACTTCAAGATTTGCCAGTGCTGCAGCACAATTAACTGGATGCCCACCAAAAGTAGTGATATGACCAAGTATGGGATCATGCGTGAAAGCCAGCATTTTCTCCCGAGAGGCAACAAACGCACCGATAGGTAAACCTCCACCCATCGCCTTTGCCATGGTGAGTATATCCGGAAAAACTTCAAAATGTTCAAATGCAAAAAGTTTCCCTGTCCTGCCAAACCCAGTCTGTACTTCATCAAAAATCAATAATGCTCCTGTTTTATCACATCTTTTTCGTAACTGTTGCAAGTATGTTCTGGAGGGTATTCGCACGCCGGCATCTCCCTGGATAGGTTCCAGAATAACGGCAGCTACTTTATCTGTTATTTTATTCAACTCATCGGGATCGTTGAATTTCAGGAAAGTAATACCTGGAATCAGTGGTCTGTACCGGTATTTTTTCTTTTCATTTCCACTTACGCTTAATGATCCCATCGTACTTCCATGGTAACTATTAAAAAAAGAAACAATTTCAACACGTCCGGTCAATCGTTTCGCCAGTTTGATGGCTCCTTCATTGGCTTCCGTCCCGGAATTAACAAAAAAAATATTGTCCAGATGATTGGGGAGTAGTGAGGATAATTTATCAGCCAATCTGGATTGTGGTTCCTGTATAAACTCGCCATAAGCCATTACATGCAGATATTTATCTAATTGTTTTTTAATGGCTTTGATCACTTTAGGATGTCGATGCCCGATATTCGATACGGCAATTCCGGAAATCAAATCCATATATTGGTTGCCATCCTTGTCATATAGGTAAATACCTTCAGCTTTTTTAATTTCCAGTCCCAGAGGAGAGGGGGAGGTCTGCGCTACATGACGGAAGAATATTTCCCGGTAGTTTTTGATATCTGAAAATGCTGTCATGATCACTCTATTTATAGTTGTAGATTGACCGTTTTCCCTGAAAGTATCTTAAAAGTTTCCACTTTTGTGAATTTACTACCAAGCGCATGATTAATTCTGAATACAATTTTATACTCACCAGGTTGTATGGCTATGGAAGTTATTAACTCATCTTCCGGTATATCATATATCCAGTTTTCGTTACCCTCCGGAAGCATTACATACAGGCTACCATGACCGTTAAAATTCCTTGTTATATTTAGAAGTCCTGGAGGTGGAAGTTCAATTTTTACAAGTTGATCCGGTTTAATACGAATTCCTGAATATTCCATTTTGGGTAAAGTTGTGATCTCCAAATCATAAGATCCAGCCAGGTACTTTTGCTTTTCTGCAATATCAAGTGTATGGATTATTATTTTCGTATTCTTTTCATAGATCAGAACTTTCACATCATGTGTATACTCCGAATGGTTTTTCTGTAGAATCTGTAAAGATCCTTGCGGACATTGAATTTGAATGACATTATGTTGTCCTGGTTGGATGACTGGATTTTGATGTAATACCGGAGGAACCGTATTAACTCTTATATCATATGATAATACGGCATCTATTTCCACAGAATCCGGTCTGCCTGAAACATCCCGGTAATGAATAAATTCATACATTGGTCTGTTTGTGAAATCATTGATGAAAGTTACATTAATATTGGAAATAGTTGGCTGATTGTACTGATCTAGAAGTTCAATACTAACTGTAGTTTTGTCCAACGTTTGTGTTATTGCTGATTGCAAAGCAGATCTGAATTCCCTAATATTCGTTGCATCATAATACTGACCCATACATCCAAATTCATCAATGGCATTTTTTTCCATACCCATTCCAATGATAAATGGTTTTAAAAATATGCCTCTTCTCTGTAGTTCAAGAGAAACTGCGCAAGGATCTCCTTCACAAGATTCAATTCCATCTGTAATGATGATAATAATATTCCTTACATCCTGATCAGAAGGAAAGTCGTTGGCAGCCTGAGCAAGTGAATAGGCAATTGGTGTGGTTCCTTTCGGATCAATCTGATTTAGTTTTTGAATGATGGTTTGATGATTATTCCTTCCGAAACTTACTTCCAGTCTGCTATCATCACACCTTTGAAATCTTCGATGATACTGATGTCCGTATACCCGCAATGCGAGTTCCAGGTCCTGATTTACCTTTAATGAATCCACGAAATCTTTCAGGAATTTTTTAGCTGCGTTTATTCTATTGGTTGGCCCCCAGGGGGCAAGCATACTTCCGGAGCCATCCAGAAGAAATAAAATACGGGTTTGTGAAGGAGGTTTCTGCTGATAAATCTGAGCTTTCAGCGGGAGGAATGCCAGTAAAAAAATGAGATAAAAACCAGATTTAAGCCAAAGATTCATACTATATCAGTAAAAAAACTACGTACAAATTACGCGTATATTGTGATAATAAAAAAAACCAGGATCTCCCGGTTTTTATCCAAGAATTTGTTCTGCGTGCTCTTTGGTTTTTACTTTATCAATAATATCCGATAATTTACCATTTTCATCTATCACAAAGGTTATACGGGCTGTTCCCATGTATTTTTTCCCATACATTGATTTTTCAACCCATGTGCCAAATTTTTCGTGAATTGATTTATCCGTATCAGAAATCAGTCGAAAGGGCAGATCATATTTATTGATAAATTTCTGATGAGATTTTTCATCATCCGAACTGATCCCAAGTATTTCATATCCCTGTGAAATAAATTTGTCATAATTATCTCTCAAATTACAAGCCTCTGCAGTACATCCCGGGGTATTGTCTTTGGGATAAAAATATAGAACAACCTTTTTGCCCTGATAGTCGGATAGTGTAATCTTATTACCATCCTGATCTTTACCTGTAAAGTCGGGAGCTGGATCTCCTACATTTAGTTTCATAATCTTAATTAATTTGGGTTTCGAATTGGTTTTTATTGCCTACATTATCTTCTATATAAAGGAATAACTCTCCTTTAACAGGATTGTTTGGTACCAACGTCTCTGACCAGATAAAATTTTGTTTTGGATCATAGTGCATCAATAACCAATCTCCATTTAATCTGGCTTCGAATCGTTTAATTCCCGATAGATCATCTTTAATAATAAAACTAACTCTTTTCGGACTGAGTTTGACTGGTTTAATCTGAGGAGGTACCGTATCTTCCAGAATGGTAAATGATCCAAAACTTTTCGTTAAAACCTTAATCTGGCCATCATCCCATTTGTTACTTACAAATTCATAATTTTTAAAGTTGGAAGTACTGTATAATGCATATTTATCTGATCCTGAATAATCTAAAACAGGTTTGAAATTTATCTGGATATTATTAGCCAATGCAATATTCGGATCACCTATCTGATAAATTTCCAGACGATGGTCAGGCAACGATTGATAGTATGCTTCAAGATAGATTGTATCATATAATGATTTACGGAATGACTTTATGTCAAATACTTTATTGTAAAAATTAAATTCAGTCCGGGAGGGGAGTAAAATTTCGAAATTAAAATATTTGCTCTTTTCACAAACAGATACTGAATCTGGTAATCCAATACGCAAATCCCATAGATATACGGCCTGATCTAAAGAATGGTAAGCTGGTAATAGTTCATACCTCATGCGGTTGGAATATAAAAATGCATTTTTCAATGTTTGATCATCAAATTTTGTGTTGATTATCATATAATTCTCCGAAATGCTCGTTTCGATTTCGTTCCGATGCGGCCCATCAATATCTGTCAGTACAGTGACAGGTTTAGTTCCTTGAACCGGTATGACAAGACTGGCTTCATTCCCTCTAATATCCTCTAATATAATTTTAATTTCATGAGGCTTATCATCAACAATGGATATTATCCCTTTATTGTTCTGATACTTATAAAAAGGCAGGTCGTTTCCATCATCAATATATAATTTTTGGTAGGTTTTTTTTCGCTGTTTTCTCACTTCATAATCATAAAAATTTTTCACATGTCTGGAATCACTGAATGAAAAAGAGTCAATTTCAATTTTTAACATTAATCTATCATCAAGATATAGTGCAATTTTAGGAATACCGTTTCTATTGGATGCGCCGTTTAGTCTATCGTAAGCATCAATCTGTATACCAAAATGACCATAAACGGGAATGGGTTTATCATAATAGTATTCTGTTCCGTTATTTTTAACAGGATATTCAAAACGTCCAAATTGGTTTTCCACACGTGACTGTATATCCAGAGTTTTTAAAGCAAATGCACGTATGGATGGTGGTATATCATCTTTAATTTCACTAAATCTATGTGTTAAGGGATTGATAGGCCGTTGATTACTATCCCTGATTTCAAAATGAAGATGTGGTCCCATGGATGATCCGGTATTTCCTGATAAAGCGATTAATTCACCCCGTGTAATTATAAATTTTTCTTTTTCGGGGAAGAGATTTACTTCAAAAGATTCACGTTTGTATTGCTCTTCTCTTACATAATCAGCTATATCTTTTCTATATTGAAGAAGATGTGCATAAACCGAAGTCTTTCCATCAGGATGATGAAGATACAGAGCATGTCCGTAACCCCCAGCTGAAACCATAATACGACTTACATATCCATCCGATACCGCATAGATCGGTAATCCGGATATCCCGCTGGTTTTAATGTCCATACCTGTATGAAAATGAGTAGACCTGATCTCTCCCATGGTACCGGAAAGATAATTGATTTCACCAGGCCGAACGGGGAAAAACAGGGATTTACTATTGCTACCATTTTGAGCAAATCCGATATGGGAAAACAATACAAACCACAGTACCGTTAATACAGTGCTACTTAACTTTAATATCCAATAACTTTTCATCCTCAATATATCCCTCAAGTTTATTGCCAATTTTAACCGGACCTACTCCTTTGGGTGTACCTGTGAATATTAAATCGCCATCTTTCAGGGTAATGTACTTTGATATATATGATATTATTTGATTGAAGGTAAACAGCATTAGTGAAGAATTTCCTTTTTGCTTTATCTCACCATCAACCTTTAAAGAAAAATTAATATTATATAGATCTTCAAATTTTTCAATTGGAATAAACTCAGATACCGGAGCCGATCCATCAAAACCCTTAGCCAAGGCCCATGGAAGGCCTTTGTTCTTCGCTTTGGATTGTAGATCCCGGGCTGTAAAATCAATTCCCAACCCGATGGCGTCATAATATCTGCCAGCGAATTTTTCATGGATATTTTTACCCATTTTGCATATTTTCAGTACAAGTTCAACTTCGTATTGGATATCTTTTGAAAAATCAGGGTAATAAAAAGGTTGATTATTCCGGATTAGTGCTGTATCTGGCTTGGTAAATATGACGGGTTCGTCAGGTCGTTCGTTGTTAAGTTCCTGGATGTGTTCAACATAGTTTCTTCCAATCGCAATAATCTTCATAACGGTTTTTTGCAAAAATAGCTTTATTCATGAATTCAGAAGAATCGAATGCTATTTTTTTTAGTAATTATAAATACGTAATCTAAAAATGACTAACAAAAAATGAGCGTCGGCGGACAATTGTGAACGGAAATGAACATATAAAAAATAATAAATATTTAAAATACGCTGAATAATGCCGTTTTCAAGGTTGGCATATTAATTGGAATATAATTGTGAAATAAATGGGCCAACATGGAAAATTTACAACAACAAAACCAATTCAAAGAAATTGAATCAGAATTTTATCTTTCAAAAAGTGCATTGGTGGTTTTATTTTTTATCTCAATTGCAGGATTATTGATAGGTTTATCTGGATGGATCACATCACCGGGTATATTATGGCAAATTCCTGAGAGCTATTATATCTTCATCACTTTTGCAACCATTATCCTACTTGGATTAACTTTTACAGTCCGAATACTAATGCAGAGTTTGAGTTTAGCTATTACGGAATTAAAAGGAGGTAAGTAATTACACTTATACCGGAATAAGTGCTTTATCAAATTCCAGATAAAAGGTTGATCCGGAATTAATTTTACTTTCACACCACACTTTTCCTCCCATTATATCAACAAACTTTTTAACAATGGATAAACCCAAACCGGTACTTGGCTCTCCGTCGGTTGGTTGAGCTGAAAGCGATTTATTTTCCTCAAAAAGATTACACAATTCTTTTTTACTTATTCCAGGACCCTCATCCCTGATCACAATCCTGCATTTATCTTCATAATCATGTGCATAAATGAAGATGGTTTTACCTTTCTGGGAAAACTTCAATGCATTTGAAAATAAATTTTCAATTATTTGTATGAAATAATTACGATCAACCATCGCGAAAACATCCTCAATTTCTGTCTCAATATGTATCTGTTTTTTTTCGGTTTTGCTTTCAAACATTTTAATCAGATAATTCAATACCTGAGGCACATTTACCGCTTCAAATTCAATATTTACCTTGTCTGTTTCGATCGCTTTGATATCCAGGATCTTATTGATCATTTCATGCATTCTTCTTAATGACCTTCTAATCAAAGTGAGGCTATGTTCCTGCTCGGTTGGAGAAAATGATAATTTATTTTTTATCATCTCAGTCATGGCGAGTGCACTTGTAAGCGGATTTTTCAAGTCATGCGCTACTATTTTAATGAGTCTGTTTTTTTCCTCGTTGAGTTCCTGCAGTTTTTGATTTTTATCTTCAATCAATTTATTCTTAGCTGCAATCTTTCTTTTGGATTTTCTCATATTGTAATACCCTGTTATAACGAATGTCATTACAATGAGAGATATCACTATACTGAGAATCAGAATTATCCGCTGCGCCTCAGATTTTTGAAGTTCAGTTTCATTGAGTTTTTTCTCCTGTTCCAATGCTTCAATTTGTTGTTCCCTGATAGCCTGTTGCTGCTGTTCGTTTTTTAATTCAAGTTCACGTTTTTTCATTTCAGCCTGAAGTAAACTAATTTCATTATCGCGAACCTCAGCAGCAAGTTTCTGTTTATACAAGTTTTAAAATCTGGTTATCGATGATGGCATTTTTTAATTCTGATTCTGTTAAAAGTAATTCATTTTTCCTGCGATAGTTTTCTATATCAAGTCTTAATAATGACTCATTCAGCGTATCTAATTCCTGTTGAAGAAACTGTTCCAGATTTTGAAAAACCAATCTATTGGTATTATCAGTGTATTTTCGTAACGCTTCATTTATTTCATTTAATTGCTGATTATCAATGGTATCTTTATAGGCAATATACATTTCCTTTGCATTATACGCCCATTTGAATCGGTCCAGTTCTTCATAAGATCTGGCAAGAAGATCATAAGCTTCCACCAGAGAATTGTACGACTGGCTTTGCGATAAAATGTTTATGGCTGGATCAATTTGATCAATGCAACTCCTGTAGTCTTCCAACGCAAAATAGGTCTTTGCCAGATTTAATCTTACTGTAGCTAATTGAGGCAAGTTATTCGTTTTCGTAAATATCTGCAATGCGGAGTCATAGTATTGTATTGCTTGAAAGTAGTTCTCTGATGGATTCAAATCTCCAAAGTATTTATAAAAGTGGCCACAATAAATCAATTCCTGGGCCTTGATTTCCTTGATGTCAAGCGTAAGTGTTTTTTTATTTTGCCTATTATACAAAATATTAAACTGTTGTATTCCCCTGTTATAAAACTGATCAAAATCCGGCATTTCATAGAAAATCTTCAATTGTTCTAACAACGCTTGAAATTGACCTAATAGGTTTTCATTCCTTCTTTCATATTCAAGGATCTGCACCTGAAGATTTACCGCGGATTTAAATGAATTCAATTTGCAGTAGTTGTCAGAAAGATCTTTCATTAGATTTATTGCCTTCTCCCAATTATGACGATTGTATATTTTCAACAGATTTTCCTGATAGGCAACTGCATGTGAAATATCATCGATCTCCTTATACAAATAAACTATTATTTCTAACAATTCAATTTGTTTGTATATATCATTTCTTTCTCTTTCAATACGGTAGGCGTCATTAAATTTTTCGATGGCTTTATTGATTAAGCCTACCTTATAATACATATGGCCCAATTCCTGATTTACTTCGGATCTACACCCATATCCATCTACATATCTAAGTTTTTGGATAGTTATCCAATAATTTTTCAATGCCTGATCATTATTTCCCAGGATCCGATATGATTTTCCTGCGATGTAATATGCTTCAGATATGATTTCAGCAGGAACCATGTTGACATCAAAATTTGTTATTTTTTTAGCGTAATAAATTGCTGAATCCAGGGCTTTGTTATTTAAATATAAATTGGCATTATGCAGATCTGATTTTACCTGTAAAAGTCGTTGTAGAGAATCTTCTACTAAAACAGAATCCAGTTTGAGCCTGGTAGAAACTTCGTCAGCAGGTAAAAAACTTGATAAACTGTATGCAGGTGACAGGATACATATTTGCAGGAAGAATAACCATATGTATTTTAACTGTTTAAGCATACTCATTAATAATCTGGCAGAATCAATTGAACTGGAGCATATCTAAATTTATAACAATATTATATTTTCTTGTAAATCAACAGTATAAAATACCGTAATCTGGGGGATATTTTTATGCTGTATTTGTTTTAAGCAACCTGATTTCTATTTATAAGACTGTTGAGATTAAAAAATAGTTGCATCATAAATAACTTTTTTAAACCATATAGAATAAAAAATTGTCAGAAAATCCAAAGAAGTAGACTGGTAGGGATCCCGATATTCCCAACCAATCAAGGATCAAATGGTCTATTTAAACTGATCTACTGTTTTATATGCATCAATCAATGCATGTTCGCCTTCCTTTCCGCTTTTCGAATTTCCATGCTCCATACCTAATATTCCTTTGTATCCTTTATCGTGGATGTATTTAAACACATTTAAATAATTAATCTCTCCTGTGGTAGGTTCTTTTCTTCCCGGGTTATCACCTATCTGGATATAACCAATTTCATCCCAGGAAAATTCCATATTTTTAATCAGGTTGCCTTCATTTCTTTGCATGTGATATATGTCGAAAAGAATCTTGCAAGATGGACTATTTACAGCTTTACAAATCATAAAGGTTTGAGCAGAATATCTAAGGAACAGGTCCGGGTTATCACTAAGCGGTTCCAGTACCATGATGAGGTTATGAGGCTCAAATATTTCAGCCCCTCCACGAAGCGCATCAATAACGTTTGATGTTTGATAATTCAAATCCTTGTTTCGATCAAAATAGCCCGGTACTACTGTCATCCATGTGGCATTACATCTTTTTGCTACTTCAACGGCCTTCCGGCATGTTTTCAGGAATGTATCCTTAAATTCCGGTTCTCCGGTAGTTAATGATACTTTCCAATTATCACCTCCATCCACAACAAAAACACCCATTTTCATACCCTGACGGACCATTTCATTTGCTATTTTTTCCTGCAGATCAACCTGTCGCCCCATCATTCCATTATCTTCCATTGCAGCAAATCCTACATCAGCCATAAATTTAATCTGATCGATTGGATCTTTTCCTGCCAGATTTTCGAACATCCCAAAATGAGGTGCATAATGTAAATTAAAACTATACTTTTCAACATTTTTATATTTTTTGCCTGGTAAGATTGAACTGATAACAGGTGCGCCGATTGAGGTTGTAGCCAAGGTCGTTCCGGCAGCAACCATGGAATTTTTAATAAAATTACGTCTTTCCATTTCCTTAAGATTTATGTAAATATCATATAGTAAATTTGTTTTTCTCAATAGATTTTAAAGAATCACCTTTTGTTTTAAATTTAAAAAATCGTCATTAGATGACATGGTCCAGAAATTGTTATATAATTTGAAAAGTGATTCATAAAGATGTTAAAAATATGCTTATTTTCTTTAAAAATAAGAAGGTTTTTCTCTGCCTATCGTTATTTATTTTTGCTAAACTGACAGGATATTCTCAGGAAAATGATGTATTAAGTCGTTTTGAATTTTCTCATTCCAGTATGGGATCCCTCTTTAAAATAATATGTTACAGTACCGAAGAAACGGAAGTAAAACAAACTGCGAAAATTGCTTTTTCTATCATCGACAGCTTGAATTTAAAGATGAGTGATTATTTACCGGAAAGTGAATTAATGAAATTATGCCGAACCTCAGGAAAGGGAATATATAAAGAAGTATCGGAAGACCTTTTTAATATTATTAGTGAAAGCATATATTGGTCAAGGTGGTCTGAGGGTGCTTTCGATATAACGATCGGAGCCTATACCCAGTTATGGAGGCGCGCAGGGCGAAAAGAAATATTGCCTGCACCAGACCAGCTGAAAAAAGCTTCTATCGCGGTTGATTATCATTTTATTAAACTGGATTCCATGAATCGATCTGTGCTATTGTCGAATCCTGATATGCAACTGGATTTAGGGGGGATAGCGAAAGGGTATGCAGTTGACAGGGTATTTTCTATTTTTGAGAAAAGAGGATATAATTACCTTTTAGTGGATGGTGGAGGGGATATCAGAACTGGAGATGCTCCTCCAGGTACTCAGGGATGGAAAATTGCATTGGATAACAGAATAGGTAACGATAGCATAATTTTCATTTCAAATGTTGCGATAGCAACTTCCGGGGATCTTTATAGATTTGTAGAAATTGATAATATTCGATATTCGCATATAATAAACCCGGCGACAGGCTATGGAATAACTATTCCAAGAATTGTTACTGTTACTGCACCAACCTGCGCCCAGGCAGATGTACTTGCATCAATTTTGAATATTACTGGAGCAAATAAAGGCTTTGAATTACTGACTAAGTTAACTGGTATAACAGCTATGATCGTTGAAGGGATACCTGAAGAAGATATGACTAGTTATCGATATCCTGCTCAATAAAAAAGCCCGTTAAAACGGGCTTTTTTACTTTATAATACTTTCGTAATTCCAGGCATTGGGATCGGATAAAATCCACTCTCATCAGGTAATACTGGTGGTAAAACATCCCATCCAAATGTATCAGGAACCAGTTTGTGATCCGAGTTGATCGCTTCATCCCATGTGATCATCTGGCCCGAGTATGTGGCCATACGTCCCAAAATGGCTGTCATTGTACTTTTGGCACCATTTTCCAGATCATTGATTATTTCACCTGCTTCAATAGCAGCAAATAGTTCATCATGTTCCTGCTGATAAGGATTTGGATCACCATTATCCCTGTGTTTCCAGACAATATTCCCTTTGAGATCATAGATCGCCCCGGAGCTGTCAGCGCGTCCTTTCGTACCTGTTACAGCTTCAAATACTTTATTCCAGGTATTTCTGATATGACGGCACTGACTGTTCATAATGGTACCGTCGGCATATTCAAATTCAACATAATGATGATCAAATATTTCTCCGTATTCTTTTCCGGTTCTTACCTGGCGACCTCCCATTCCTTGCGCTTTTATGGGATAATCCTGTTTTACCCAGTTAATTACATCAAGGTTATGAATGTGTTGTTCTACAATATGATCACCACATAACCAGTTAAAATAATACCAGTTGCGCATCTGATATTCCATCTCGGTCTGACCGACTTCCCTTGGATGAACCCAAACACCTCCACCATTCCAGTAAGCTTGAGCGGAAGTAACATCTCCAATTTCTCCTCCATGAATTCTTTTCATTAACTCACGATATACCGTCTGATAATGCCGCTGTAAACCGACAACAACATTCAGGTTTTTCTGTTTCGACAGTTCGGCCATTTCCAATACTTTGCGGATACCAGGAGCATCTGTTGCCAGTGGTTTTTCAGTAAAAATATGCTTATTGTTTTTTACGGCGTACTCAAGGTGAAGGGGTCGGAAGCCAGGGGGCGTGGTTAAAATTACAACATCGGCGAGATCGATTGCATTTTTATAGGCATCAAATCCTACAAATTTGTTTTTGTCTTTTACGTTAATCCTTTTTGCATCGGTTATCTTTTCAACAATGTTGCTGTAACTGGTATCCAGCCTATCCTGAAAAGCATCAGCCATGGCTACCAATTGAACATCTTGTTTAACACTGAGCGCCTGAACAGCAGCTCCGGTACCTCTTCCTCCACAACCAACCAGGGCGATTTTTAGTGTTTCAGATCCAGCTACTCGGGCACTTGAGTGGATTGGCAATCCGCCAACCATAACACCGCCAGCGACTGCTGCTGAACCTTTGACGAAGTTTCTTCGGGTTACTGATAGTTTTTTGTCCATAATATTATTGTTAGAATTAATAAATCAATTAATCTTCATCCAGGTTGATAGCCCAGAAATTATCTTGTTCTTCTTGAGTAGGTTCTTTAAAAGGCCTCACCACCCTGAATCCAACAAAAGGGGAATCTGTATTCCACCAGAAACTTTTTGGGATCTGGGGATCTCTTTGTTTCCATTTTTCCGGATTCGATGGGATCCTTGAAGCACAACGAAGCATATCCGGATCATCATCATATGAACCACCCCGGACTGTTCTTGGATAAAGAGCAGTTGGTTTTGACCAGGGATTATTTAATTCATCATCTTTTAATTTTTCATAATAATCAGGATAATAATGATCCAATGTCCATTCTGCAACATTCCCCATTAAATCATAAATTCCAAAAGTATTGGGTTTTTTTTCTCCTACTTTATGATAAGCATATTGAGCGTTTTCATAATGCCACCCATAGTCATCTAATTCCGCAACCTCATCACCAAATGAATAAGAACTGGAAGATCCTGCCCTGCAGGCATATTCCCATTCAGCTTCAGTGGGTAACCGATAAAAGTGACCAGTTTTAGTGGAGAGCCATTTGCAATACATCAGGGCTGCAAACTGTGTCATACTTCCTGCAGGATATCCATATTTTCCCATTCCAAAAGATGGATCTTCATATGGAGGACTTGGTCGTGTGATGGCATCAGCCTCGATCTCCCGTTCCAGAGCAATTTTTGTGGCGATTGAATCCTTCAAAATATTTTCTTTCTGCATGAATAACTCATACTGATCCCAGGTAATTTCAAATTTTCCCATCCAGAATCCATCGATTTTAATTTCTTTCTGCGGACCCTCGTCAACATCCCTTTTGTATTCACTTTCAGGGCTCCCAATTATAAAGGATCCTCCAGGTATTGGCACCATCTCGATTGATACAGGTGATCCGGGTATATTCTCTTCGTATGTTTCCATCGTGATGGTCTCTTCACTTTGTGAAAGTCCAGCCAAGGTGATCAACATCATGCCGAAAAATATCATGTAAAACTTCTGTATTGACTGATAATTATTAAACATGCCTAATACAAATTTACAATTATTCCTTTATTAAATTTAATTCAAAATTTATGTTTACATCTTTACCCGTCTTAATTTGTCCAAACATGGCTGTTGGCGGTTTTATCTCATATGTCACCATATCGATTGGAAAACTTCCAGTGAAAATGAGTTTATTTTGATCAATTTTTTGCCCATCAAGTGTTAAGGATACTTCTTTGGTTTGACCAGCGATTGTCAAATTACCTGTTACTTCCAATTGAAAAGTTATCGGATTTGTTTCATTTCTGCCTGTTATTTTATCCTGCTCTACTTCAAAGACAATATTGGGATGTTCCTCTGATTTCAGCGCATTATATGTTTTATTATCCATCGTAGCACCCCTTTGGCTTTCGATACTTAACACAGGCACAACCATCTGTACATACTCAACAATGCTTCCGGATTTTGGGAATTTTTCATTAATTACATTTTCTTTAAATGTATAAGTTCCTAAAATCTCATTCACTGTACTTGTCCAGTCATGAATCGTAGATGTACCAGAAATAGTCATCGTACTTTCTTCTCCGATTTTATATTCGACCTGGCCGCTGACATAAAAGATTAGGCTGAAAAGGAATCCGAAAATCAATAAGGCTTTCTTCATTGGCAAATTTATTTAAAAAAATGTACACAAATATCAGGCCCAAAGATAATTGAAAAGCCCGTGGAATGCTAAATTCTTTTTTAAAAGTGTACTAAATACAATTATACAAATAAATTCTATCAATTTAGAAAAAAAAGGCTGAATCAGTTTCGTATTTTTCTGGTGATCCAGGTAATCAGCCGGATTAATAAAATAACCAGATAAAGTGCCCCGCTTGCCAATAATATATTATATGCATCCTTATACCAGCTGTCAAATAATATCCCATAAAGCACAATACCTATCATTACCAGGGTAGGAGCCAATAACAGGAAGGCAAGTTCATTTAAAAGAAAATTTTTAATCCTGACTGCCATATGATTACTTATTATTAATTGATATCTTGATTTAAATCGCAAAGGTAATTAACAACCATCATTTATTTTACACCATATATGACCTAATGGTGTTATTAAGCCCGGGAAATAGTCAATAAGACCCACATGAACATGTAGTTTAGCTCGAAGACCATTGACAAAATTTGAATTGCGAAAGAGAAATATAAATCCCAAAACTAAAACTTAAAACTATGATTAAAAAAGCGTTAACTATCGTCATTATTTTATTATTGCCTGTGATTTATTCCTGCGATAAACTGGATGAGTTGAGATCATTTGATATTAATACTCAAATTGGATATGTTTTATCCTTCACTATCTTTGAAGAAGATCCTTGGTCAATTAATGAAAGTTTTTTTATAACCATAAGCGATCAGGATATTTTGGACAAGCTTTATTAAAACTGAAGAATGGAAGGTTAATAAAGTGACATATCAGGTTGTTACTTACGATGGAATGCCTGACTTTATCCTTGATGGTACTTTTTACCTTGGAACGGCCAATGTAGGTATAACGAATGCAAATCTCTATGATATGTATTTAAATGCGACAGAATCAACACTTAATTTAACGGATGAGGAACTAGTAGTATTGGCGATAGGACTCAAAACAAGTTTCAATATTTCCGGAAATATTAACGGAAGTGTCTCAGATTATCCTGTATATTTTGATATTTATTTAAAATTTGATGTAACCGCACGCGTAAAAGAATGATTTTCATTTCTATTTCAGTGTGTTCAAATCTTAAAATATACCAATTAGACATAAGGATTATCGATACTTGGATATTTCATAATAATGATATTTCGCAGAACTATAATAACATAGGGATCTCAATTGGATCATTCAATATATATCAAGAATCTTATAATAATATATGTTCATAACTTTCTATAGAACAAAAAAATTGAATCATATCAAAAAAATATTGTATTTTTTTGATATTTAATATTCAATATATTATATTGAGTTGGTACCAAAATTTACTATTATGATAAAAAAAGCACTACCCTATGTTATTATATTGCTATTCCCTTTAATTTATTCCTGCGATCAGCTGGAAGAATTAAAAACCTGGGATCTGAATACGGAAGCAGGAAAAGACTTTGAGGTAAATATATCCGAAATTGATCCATCGACTTTTAGTACAACTTTTTCTGTTTCTTTAGCTACAAATCCTGATATTCAGGAATATATTAATAAAATCAAAGAATACAGAGTTAATAAAGTTACATACCAGATCTGGACATATAGCGGGCCACCTGAGGGTGATGTTTTACTAAGTGGTACATTTAAGCTTGGATCCATCAATATTTTACTTGATAAGGTAAATTTGAACCAAATGTACAATAATCAAACAATAACCACACTTGATCTAACGGACCAGGAACTTGTGGATCTGGCTAAAATGCTTGAATCAAATAAATCTGTATCAGGATCATTAGCCGGCGAAGTAACTGATAAACCTGTTTATTTTATAATATATGTGGAATTTGATTTGACATTGCGTGTAGAGGCCTGATCTACTGAATTTTTTATTTCGTATGTAGCATTCAAAATTTGTTGATCAGCTATCATTCTTTTTAGAAAGACCTATTTTGCTTAAATTGCAAAATTGTAGGAGAGGCAATCGAAGGAAATTTAGGTTCATTCGTGTTATTCACGTCAGAAGAATTTTCTTGTGCCTATCCTGAAACAAGATCTATATCCTGATCGACAAAGATTTCTATTAAAACAAGTATAAATATTTTGTGTCATCTAAATCTGTATTCATGCGGTATGAAAAACAACCTGGAAACGCCAGCATAGGTTATTACAGGCAGATTTCCTTCAACCAAAGACCGAATAATGAACCACTAAGGATTTTAACCGAAGAGGATTGGAGGAACTGGAACGAAAAGGGGTATGTCATTGTGCCAAATGCAGTTCCTTCTGAAAATATCAGTAATTTATTGGATACGATCTGGGAATTTGAAGAAAAGGATCCAAGTGATCCTTCTACATGGTACCGTCCACCTCGTCGTGAGATAGAGATGAAAGAACTGATTAATTCCGGAATGGTGGAAATGTACAATCATCAGCATATGTGGGAAAATCGCCAGTACCCAAAGGTCTATGATATTTTCGCTGATATCTGGGGGACGGAAAAATTATGGGTATCCATTGATCGTTGCAATCTTAATTTCCCTTTGCGGAAAGATGAATTCAAAGGATTTATACACTGGGATATAGACACATCCGATCCCGATCGTTTGAATAATGTTCAGGGAGTATTGTCGCTTACCGATACCACAGAAGAAACCGGTGGTTTTCAATGTGTGCCGGAATTGATCATGAATTTTGATGAATGGGTAAAAACACAGCCAACGGATAGAGATCCATTCAAGCCAGATGTCACAGGTTTTAAAGTGGAACAGATAGAGACAAAAGCCGGTGATCTGATAATATGGAATTCGATGCTGGCACATGGTATCAGGCCTAACCGATCAGATCGACCCAGGATTGCACAATATATTGCAATGACACCTGCTCAGGAAGACAATACGGAACTCAGGAATTGGCGCATCAGATCCTGGAAGGATCGTATTCCACCTGAGGGATATGCTTTTCCGGGAGATCCCCGAAACTGGGAACAGACAAAATATCAGACAGCCAAATTAACTGAATTAGGAAAAAAATTGTTGGGTTTGAAAGACTGGTAATCTGTAAATTCAAATGGCGGAAGGAAGATTTGATAATCCTATAATTGCTGCTCTGGCAGGCTTCCGGGATCTGTTCCGCAAACAGGATCTTGAAGCCCGGTATACGCATGATGCCAGGATTGATGGAAAGACATGCATGGTAACCGGTGCAAATTCCGGTCTTGGATTTGCAGTTGCAGTAGATCTTGCGCGTCGGGGTGGGCGTGTTATTATGGCCTGTCGGAGACAGATTCCAGAAGCGGGCGAAAAGGTAAAGAAAATCAGTGGATCGGACCTTGTGGAGATGAGATATCTTGATCTCAGTAAACTAGATAGCATTCACGATTTTTGTGATAAGCTGAAACAGGATGAAGTTTCCCTGGATATTACAATTCTGAATGCCGGAGTAGCTTTACCAAAAGCAAGAAAAACACCATCCGGGCAGGAAGAAATGTTTATGGTTAATTATCTGTCCAATGTAATTCTTACCACCGGATTGTTAAAAAACGGAATCATTCCCAATAAAAAAATTGCAGACAACAAAAATGAATCGGAAGCCCGGATCCTTTTTATCTCTTCTGACTCACATCAGGGTTCTTCATATGTCGATTATGAAGAATTTGGTAAATATATTACCTATGGGGTTTCCAAAGGAATGGAGTATTACAGCTATTATAAACTTGTCGCTAATACTTATTTTACCGAATTATCCCGCCGATTAAATAAAAACGATATTGACGTTGGTGTACATGTGATCTGTCCTGGCCCGGTGAATACCAACATCGTAAAAGAAGCCCCCTGGTTGTTGAGAAAGATCCTTCGCGGCATTTTTTCCGTCATCTTCCGGTCACCTGAAAAAGCAGCCCGGCCGGTAGTTTATATGGCCATATCCGATGATTACCGGGGGAAAACCAATCAGTATCTGCATATGTTCAATCAAAAAAGGATGGATCCAAAAGTTTATGAGGACCAGGAAGGTAAAAAACTTTGGCAGCAGTCAATGGAATTATGGAAACTGATTGATCCAAAGTACGAACCCATTCAAGGTCTTTGATCCCGATTTCATCAATTATTATCAAATATTGAGGTATCTGAACTAATTATTATTTAATAAATCTAACTGGAATAAGTAAAAAATGTGTTTTTGATCACAAAATTTATGATCAAAAACTCCCTAAATATAATTCAATCACCTAATGAATTATTCAAAACCAATCAGGGGTAGGTAACAGTAAGTTTGGGGTTATGATTTATTCATACCGTAATGATGTGGCTGGATTTATATGAGCTGCCTTGATGATTTTCTGGCCGGAAGTCAAAAACGCTGTCAGAAAAATAATGCCAAGTGTAATGATGTAAACACTGGGACCCAGATCGGTATGATAGTCAAAAACATCATCGAGGAATGCATCCATAAAATAATATCCCAATACAGAACCCAGGATGCCGGCAATGGACAAAATGATGAGAAATTCACGGTTCATTAAGTGTATGATCTGATTGGTAGTCGCGCCAAGTACCTTACGTATCCCAATCTCCTTGGTTCTTTTTGTGATATTTAACGACACCATGGAGAATAATCCCGAGGCCGATAAAATCAGGGCAAAAATCCCCATAATTATAAACTGTTTTAAGATACTCGTATTGGTGTATTCTGCCTCCCAGGCAGCATCTTCCTGATAAAATCCTTCAAAGGGCTTATTGGGAAACAACGCTTTCCATTCTGAATTTAACTGATTATATACGCTCGATAAACTGGAGGGATCCGACCGCGCGCATAAATAAAGCGCAGAGCTTTCCGGCACGAGGGTGAAAACTACAGGCCGGATAGGATCATATAATCCATAGGGGAGAAAATTTTTTACCACCCCCACAATGTAATATGTGTTGTTATCAATTCTCACAGACTGAGTTAAAGGATCCGGTATATTAAATGTTTCTAAAAACATCTGATTTACTATTATGGATTCATTCATGTCGTTTTCAGAATTTGGCAAAAAATCACGGCCTTCGACGATTTTCAAACCCATCGTTTTCAAATAATTTTCCCCTATCTGTAAAATCCTCGTACTATATAATTGACCGTTGATATCAATGGTTTTTCCCATTGATCCAAAACTTACGTTATGGACCGTTCCGGCAATGCTGGTAATTTGCGGATTATCTTTCACCTTATTTTTATACACTTCAAAATCCCCTTCTTTGTGCAAGGGAACTACAACTATTTGATTTTTATCAAAACCCCAATCCAAATCGTTTTGATATTTGGCGTTCATAGAGAGAACGATACCGCTGAAAAGAGCAGTTACCGAAAACGCAAATTGTATCGTCAATAAAAACCGCGTTAGCGTATTTGTTCCGCTGAATTTCAGATCACCTTTTAGGATATGCGATGGTTGAAATCTGGCCATATACCAGGCAGGATAGGCACCGGCTATAAATGTTATCAGGATAAGTACCAGAAACAAAAAAATTAAGATAGTTGGATTATTAAGATAATCCGTTCTCAAATCAACGGGCCAGAGAACGCTTGTCCACTGACACCATTTGCTGGCAATATCCATCCCTAAAAGTAAGGCCAGAAAGCTTTGAATTGAATTTTCAAGCATAAATTGCATTAATATCTGTTTTTTCAGACTGCCAAATGTTTTACGTACACCTATTTCCTTAACCCTTTTTCTGGCATAGGCAACCGCCGTATTTGTAAAATTAAAACAGGCAATGGCTAATATGACTCCGTTCATAAAAATCGATCCGTAGAGAGCTGATAAGGGTACTCCCGGCCATGTAATGGCGGAATACAGGAACCTGGATTCGTCTTTCTGATCTTTGAAAGGCATCAAATAAAAGTCTGCTACCTGCCAGTCTTCAAGGATCTCATTATTTTTCAGGACAAAACTTTGTAATTCATTTTCAATTTTATCAGGATTTGCCTTTTCGTTTAGCATTAAATAAGTTACTGTCCATAACCCAATGGACCAGTCATTGTTTTTAATCCCGTGTACATCAAGTGCGTTATCAAAAGGGATAATGATTTCAAAATGAAAACTTGAATTTTGAGGTATTTTTTGTAGGACAGCTCCGACCTGAAGATTAAAAAGTACGGAATCATTTTGAATCACTTCCAATTGTTTCCCCAGAGCATTTTCCTCTCCAAAATATTTATGTGCAAAATCCTGGCTTATAATGGCTGTATTTTTTTGACTAAATGAATTGATATCGCCTTTTTCTAATGTGAAATTAAAATAATTGAAAAAATTCACATCGGCCACATAAATTTGTTCGCTATGTATATTATCGGAATATTTTATTAGTAAATTCAAAATACCATACCGGGAATAATCTTCGATACCCGCTAAATTATTGTATGCTTCTAATCCCAATGAGACTGGTGTTATTCCCCATTTTTGTGTATGGTTTTCAACAATTCGTGTGGTATTGACCCGGAATATCTGTTGAGTGTTGAGTTGAAGCTTATCATAATTAATTTCGTACATTACGAGGACATAGGTAAAGATCACCCCGCCAATTCCAATTCCCAAACCAATTACATTGATCAAGGTGTACACCAGATTCCGGCGCAGGCTTCTATAGGTTATTTTTAAGTAATTACGGAACATATTTCTAAAGTAAAACTATTTTTTTATTTATATCTAACACTCTATTCATATCGCAATGATTCAATCGGATTGTTCAGCGCTGTTTTTAAGGTTTGAAAAACCAAACTAATACCGGTTAAAAAAAGGATCATAAGTATGGGTAAGAGAAATAGCCATGGATCAATTTGTATTTGATACGCATATTGCTGCAACCAGAGATGAATGCCATAATAGCTTAATGGAATAGCTATCAGGGAGGCAATCAAAATTAAAATGAGAAAATCTTTCGTCAATAGAATTGAAATACTTGTTATGGATGCACCCATTACCTTTCTGATACCAATTTCCTTTGTCCGTTGAGTCATTGTACAGGATGCCAGTGCAAAAAGACCCAGGCCGGCAATCATCATCGTCAGGATGGAAAAGATACCAAAAACCTTCCCGAACAGCCGATCTTTTTGATACGCTTTATCAAATTCTTCATTCAGGAAATAATAATCGAAGGCATTTCCGGGGAAAAAAGATATATATGCATTTTTAATGGTCAGTATTGTTTCGTTTATGTTAAGTGTCGAAATCCTGAAACTTAAGAAATTTTCAGGATCATAAAACGGAAGATAAATAAAAGCCTCCATGGGCTGATAAAGCGGTTGTTGATTAAAATTCTTTATTACACCTATAATGGTCCATTTTCTTTCCCAGAATTCAAGTTCTTTTCCGATTGCTTCAGCTGGTGTTCCCAGATTCAGATAATTCACAGCCTCTTCATTTATAATGACCTTATCTACAAGCCTGTAATCCGTATTATGATCCTGGGCATTGAAGTTTCTGCCGGCTATAATGCTGGCATTATAAATATCCATAAAATGATAATCTACTCGTAACCGTCCCAACATATAGGTATTCTCACCACCTGTATGGAGTGGCTTTACATTAAATATGCGACCGGTTCTTTGCCCGGGAATATTTTCAGACGAGGTTCCCCCCAGAATAGTTGAATGGTGGCTGAGTTCGTTTATTAAATTCTGAGTACGATTTATAAACGTGGAATCCCAATTGGTCATCCGGGGCCCTTCCACAATCAGGATTTGATCAATATTAATTCCCAGCTCTTTTTGCTGCATGAATTTAACCTGACGGAATATGGTTGTGGTACCTGCTATGAACAGGATGGTAATTAGAAATTGGAATATCACCATTCCTCTTCGAAGCGACAGACTTCCTGTTAATTTGTTGAAAGTACCTTTTAAGATAACAGCAGGTTGATAGGATGAAAGAACATATGCAGGATAAATTCCGGATAAAAATATCCCGAATAGTATCGTAACACAAATTAGTAAGGGTACAATCCAACCACCATAGGTTGATCCCATTAATATATCAACCGAAAGATTTTCCTGAATTAAAAAATTAAAATAAGGCTGGCCGATTTGAAGGAGTGTGAATGTAAGGATAATTGCCATCAGATTTATGATCACCGATTCGAGTAAAAACTGACGGATGAGTTGTCCCTTATTCGCGCCAATTACTTTTCTTATTCCTACTTCTCTGGCTCTTTCCGTAGACCTCGCTGTAGATAAATTGATAAAATTAATCCAGGCAACGATCATGATAAAAATGGATAAAGCAAACAAGGCCCACACCGTTTTTCCATTAGCCGTGTTACCAATTTCATATTCAAAATCAGAATATAACCTGGCATCCTTAAGTGGTTGAAGGTAAAATTTTTCAAATGTTCCTGTAACCTGATCCCCTTGCAGATATTCATCACCTAGTTCCTGCATTTTCTCTTCCACAGTTTTTTCATTTGCCTCCGGTGTCATTTTTACATAATGCCAGAAATCAGAAGATTCCCAGTTCTGATCTGCAGTTTCCCACAAATCGATCAGTAAATTGTAGGATATAAGAAAATCAAATTTTAAATGAGAATTTGCAGGTATATTCTCTAATATTCCTGTAATGATTAATGGAATTTTCTCCACCCCAACTGCTATACGCTTACCCGGAATATCCTCCAGGGATATTTGTGACATGTTAAAAAATGATTTTGCAAAAGATTCTGTTATTAAGACGGAATTTTTATCGAGCAAGGCAGACTTCTGATCCCCGTATTTTAACGGGAAAGTAAACATGGATAGAAAAGATTGATCAGCCCAATATCCCTGATACTTTGTAGCAATCTGATCCTGGTATGTGAAAACAGGTTTGAAGAAAGGCATTAAACGACAGTTTTCAACCACTTCTGCAATTCTCTTCTTCATAAAAGGCCCGATCGCAGAGTAGGTAATCGTACCATGCTGAATCAGCTCCTTACCTTCATACCGGTCATTAACAATACGGTAAATTTCATTTTTGTTACTATGAAAATCATCGTAACTGAATTCAAAAATTACATATTCCAGAATGCATAAACTGGCTGTAAGTCCTATGGCCAATCCTAAAATATTGATTAGTGTAAATAATTTATTTTTTAAAAGATTTCTGATACTGATCTTGAAAAAATTCCACAACATATAATTAGACTTTATATGTAATTAGTGATACAGTCAAAATTGATTATACCTAAAATTAGTAATCCAAATGTATGCCAATTATATAAAGCATTGAATATTAGCAAATTATATAATGCTATTTAGAATAATAGCCATTTTGTGTTTCAGAATGAAACATCAGATTGTACCGATATGAAACACTTCATAAAACCACATCATTTTTGGGGAACTTGAGAAAAATTTCATAGTTTGTATATTATTTATATAATTGATCCATGACAACTATAAAAAAGAATTATACTAACGGCGATATTACTGTAATCTGGCAGCCGGATCTATGTATTCATTCTACCAAATGTTTTAAGGGACTTCCGGGTGTATTTGATCCTCAGAAAAGACCATGGATAAATATGAATGAAGCTTCAACGGATGATATCAGAAATCAGGTAGAAATTTGTCCATCAGGGGCTTTGTCATACTTTATGAATGATATAAAAACAAAAAAAGATGATAAAACGGGCGAGAAAATCAAAATTGAAATAACCGATAATGGTCCTATACTAGTAAAGGGTCCTTTTATTGTAAAGTATAAAGGTGGAGAAGAAGTAAGGGAAGCAAAAACTACAGCCTTGTGCCGTTGCGGGGCATCAGGGAATAAGCCGTATTGTGATGGGAGCCATAGGAAGGTAGGATTTGAAGGGTAAAAGCTCAAAGCTGAAAGCTCAAGCCTGAAAGTTTCAAGATCCTTATATGCCTGAATAGATTGAACATTCTGGATTTTATACGTTTTGGATGTATACAATATAGAAAGGTAATGGGGATATGATCAATTGATTAACGAAGAATATAAACTTTATCCTGTTATAATAATATGGTAACACGTAGATCTTTTATCAAACATTCCTTACTGGGATCAGGAGTAGTTATGTTTGCACCCTCTCTGGTTTCAAATGGATTCACAGGCCCAGGCTTAGAGATCTCTCTGGCAGAGTGGTCTTTGCACAGAGCTTTAAATGCAGGTGATTTGGATCATCTGGATTTCCCGGCAAAGTCAAAAAATGATTTTGATATTTCGGTGGTGGAATACGTCAATACATTCTTTGGTGGTCAACAAATGGATTTTAAGAACGCAGGAAAAAATTCCTCATACCTGAAACAACTCCTAAAAAGAAGCCAGGATACCGGTGTAAAAAATCACCTGATCATGGTGGATGAAGAAGGCCCCTTGTCCAGTGCCAATGAAAAAGAGAGATTGCAGGCAGTAGACAATCATAAAAAGTGGGTAGAGGCTGCAAAATTTTTAGGTTGTAAAACAATTCGCGTAAATCTTCATGGCAATGGATCTTCGGATGAAAAAAAATCAGCTTCCGTAAATTCACTTGGTCGCCTTGGGGAATTTGCAGTACCCATGGATATCAATATTGTAGTGGAAAACCACGGCGGTGAGTCCTCAAATGGAGCCTGGGTAACTGATGTGATGAAGAAGGTTTCGCTAGATAATGTAGGTACACTTCCTGATTTCGGGAATTTCTGCCTTTCCCATCCATGGGGAACAACCCAGGATGGTTGTGATGATAGCTATGACCGTTACCAGGGCATGAAAGAGTTGCTTCCATATGCAAAAGGTGTCAGTGCCAAGTCCTATGACTTTGATGAAAATGGTGAACAACCCCTGATGGATTACAAAAGATTGATAGATATCGTAAAAACATCCGGATTCACAGGAAATATCGGGATTGAATTTGAAGGGAATACCCAACCGGAAGAAGAAGGGATAAGGAAAACCAAACAATTATTGGAAAGATACCTGTAAGAAGTCGGGAATTGGGGAATCGACTATCTCACGATTCGGGGAAATGTTAACATATATTACGGGAATATGAAATATTTTCAAGTTAATTCCGATCTAATATTTGGACGATCCGTGACATCTCATTATTACCGTATGCATACCCCAGGTCATAGATCTCCTGGATCCTGGAAAATTCCAGTGCACCAAATTTTCGCAATTCATAAGGTTCGAGAAAGACGTCACAATCAAGCTTCCGGGATTCTATATTTCTGCTGATTGTTAAAAGAAAGGTTCTTTCCAGGAGATTTTTCATATTTTCCACTTCAAAATTTTCATCTACAGGATTGCAATGAAGACCGATAATCTTATCACAATGACCGACAAGCGGTTCTACCGGCAGGTTGTTCACCACCCCACCGTCAATGTAATATTCACCGTCAATTTCGACAGGGGTAAATAATACCGGTATAGCTGAAGATGCAATGACCGGCGTAATCAATTCGCCGGAAGAAAAAAAGGCTGTTTTACCGTTTTTCACATTGGTAGCACATACATATAAAGGTATTTTCAAGGTCTCAAAGGAATTTGTCGGTAGAAAGGATTTAAAAAACGCATATGTTTTTTCCAGTGTCAACAAACCTTTCCAGTTGAATGATGGTCTGAGAATTTTGAATAATTTCGTTTTGGAAATAATATTGAGGATACTATCCGGTGGGTACCCTGCAGCATAAAAGGCCCCAACAATTGAACCGGCACTTGTACCTGTAAGCATGACTGGTTTTATACCTGCTTCCTCCAGTGCCTTAAGAATACCCAGGTGGGCAATACCACGCACTCCCCCACCCGATAATGCAATTCCGATTGTCATATTACAGAATATCTTTCAGTGGAAACGTTTGATCAATTCTAACTCCTTTTTCAGTATCTTGTAAGGTAGCACATTCTATTTCCGGATCATGCTCAAAATAAAGGATATAGTCATTCTTTACTGCCTCCTGTAAAAACAGCTCTTTTTCCTGCAATGTCAGCAATGGCCGGATATCATAACTCATCACATAGGGTAACGGAACGTGGCCTGCTGATGGGAAAAGATCTGCCGCAAATACAATGATCTGGTCTTTGTATTTAATCTTCGGTAGCATCTGTTTATCTGTGTGTCCATCCACATACAGAATATCGAATGATTCAAAAGGAGAATTGCCATCAATGTCAATAAAATGGAGATGACCGCTATCCTGGATAGGTTCTATGTTTTCTTTTAAAAAGCTCGCCTTCTCACGTGCATTGGGTTGTTTTGCCCATTTCCAGTGATCAGCATTCGACCAGTACTTCGCATTTCTGAAAGTCAGCTCAAAGATACCTTTTCCATGATTTTTGTTCTTAACCGCTCCCCCGCAATGATCAAAGTGAAGATGTGTCTGAAATACATCGGTTATATCATCCGGATGAAAACCAGCCTGATACAAAGATTTTTGCAGTGAATATTCACCAAACAGGTAATAATGTCCAAAAAATTTATCATCCTGTTTATCTCCAATACCGTTGTCTATCAGGATCAATTGATCTCCATCCTCAATCAGGAGGCACCGCATGGCCCATGAACACATATTTTTGTCATCAGCCGGATTAATCCGGCCCCAGATCGATTTCGGTACCACGCCGAACATAGCTCCTCCATCGAGTTTAAACATCCCGGTATTTATGACATGTAATTTCATAACTTATTCGGATAATAAAAAAGCCATGAAATCCGAATGGACCATGGCTTATCAATTACTTATTCTTATTTACTCTTTAAACACCCCCATTTTGGCAAATTTATCAACCCTTTTCTGGATCCGGTCCTGAGGTGATAATTTTTCAAGGGCCTGTATTTTTTTGAATATGGTCTCTTTCAAGTTGGCTGCTGCGGCATTCATATCGGTATGTGCTCCGCCCAGAGGTTCGGTTATGATTCCATCGATAAGGCCGAATTTTTTCATATCGATAGCAGTCAGTTTTAATGCGTCAGCGGCCTGTTCTTTATAGTCCCAGCTTCTCCAGAGGATGGTGGAACAATTTTCCGGGCTGATCACCGAATACCAGGTATTTTCCATCATCAGTACTTCATCTCCGATCGCAATACCCAGTGCACCTCCGGAAGCTCCTTCTCCAATGATGACACAGATGACCGGAATTTTCAGCATAAACATTTCTTTCAGGTTCCTGGCGATCGCCTCCGCCTGTCCTCTGGCTTCTGCCTCTATACCAGGAAATGCGCCCGGAGTATCGATCAGTGTTACAACTGGCACATTGAATTTTTCTGCAATCTTCATCAGGCGCAGCGCCTTACGGTATCCATCCGGGTTGGCCATCCCAAAATTACGCATCTGGCGCTGTTTGGTATTTCTACCTTTCTGCTGACCTATAAACATAATTGTTTTCCCATCAATTGTACCCAATCCGCCAACCATGGCCTTATCATCTTTTACAGCGCGATCTCCATGTAATTCAATAAAATCGTCGGTTATTTCATATATATAATCGATGGTATAGGGCCTGTCGGGATGCCTCGCCAGTTGAACACGTTGCCAGCTTGTCAGATTTTGGAATATTTCTTTTTTCAGATTATCCAGTTTATCTTCCAGTGTTTTAATAGCCTTATCCACATCTACCCCGCTATTCTTAGCAAGGTTTTTCATCTCTTCGATTTTTCTTTCGAGCTCTGCAATTGGCTTTTCAAATTCCAGGTGCATAATTTTTCAATAATGTCCAGAACAAACTTAAAATATTTAAAAATAATATACGCAAATTTTAAGATATAAAAATAAGGTGG